>ERZ778018.143-NODE-143-length-140973-cov-14.154544_pt1 | contig 140973 bp, 131 predicted proteins | sample MGYA00375748_ERZ778018 | MGnify/ENA primary metagenome ERZ778018 (study PRJEB29350, sample SAMN05509839) | bioreactor metagenome | biome: bioreactor; material: wastewater | place: South Africa: University of Cape Town | collected 2014-04-22 ... | reverse complement strand
GCACCATCAACCCCACACGGTGCCAACTCAATACCAGCCATCGTCCCTGCCCTCCTGCTGTATCGGTGACCACCGGTCGCGCCCATGCCATGGCGGGCGATCAGGCTCCGGTCAACGCCACCCGCACCGATGCGGGTAGCGCATCAATGTCGCCAGCCGGGCGCGCGGCGGCGGCGGCCGCCGCCTGCTCTTCGTCCATCCCCCACCGGGCCCGGCACGCCGCCGTCAGTGCGTCGGCCGGCAGCGCGTTCCACCAGGCCAGCGCCGCCGCCGCGCGACCGGCTCCGTCGACCTCGCCGTGCACCCGCAGCCGGGCCATGCCACCGTCCGGAAACACATCCACCCGGAGGTGGCTCACCGGGCGAGAGTCGCCCAGCGGCAGCAGGTGCCGGGTGTCGGGCAGTACCGCACGCCGCGGCACCAGTTCGAACCATGCCTCGCGGTCGCCGGCGTCCACGGCACGCGCATCGACCCCGCTGACCCGCACCTCGCCTGGCGCATTGCCGACGAAGTACGAGGTATCCAACTCGATCCGGCGGGGAGTGCCGGGCGCGCCCAGCGCGATCGTGACGTGATCGTTCCCGCCACCCCGACGCCGCGCGTTCTCCCACCCCTCGCCCATCGTCCGAGCCCGGTCGGGCAACAGCAGTCGCGCCGGTGAGCCGTAAAAGGCATCCGAGCAATCCACCACCCGCCCGCCGTTCTCCGCCGCGGCCAGATCGACGGTCCCCGACAGCAGCACCGGATCGGGCACGGCGCGGCCCCACGCCCGCAACCGGGCGACACCCCCGTCGGGGTAAATCGACAAGCGCACATGGGTGTAACGATGCGAGTCGGTGACGTCGAACTCGGTGATGGTGTCCCCGGCGACCGGCGAGCGCGGCACCAGGGTTTGCCAGTCGGTGGCGAGTACCTCCTCGACGGCCGGAAAGCCTTCCACGGCCGCGGCTTCCACCGAGACCTCCGGCGGGTAGTTGCCCGCGAAGAACGCCGTGTCCACTACCATCCGCTCGACAATCCCGGCGGCGCCCAGTCGAACGATGGCCGCATCGTGGCCCGGAGTGCGACGCCGGCGGGACTCCCACCCGTCGTACACCTTGCCCTTTCCGGAGAACGCCGACGCGTCAAAGGATGGGGCCGTCGGCAGAATCAGGCTCTCCCGGGGGGCGAACAGCTCGTCGGACGCCCACACCACCGAGCCGCCCAGGGCCCGCGACGCCAGATCAATCAGCGAATCGGCGGATGTCATGCCTCGCTCCGTCCCGTGCTCGGTTCCTGGTGCAGCCCATCGTCATCCCGATCGATGAGTGTGAGATCCCGTGCCACCAGCCGGCCCTGGTGGATCACCAGCCTGCTCGCCGAGCGGTCCATCACCGCGGCGGTGACCGTCTCCCCCGCCACCAGCACCAGATCAGCGGGGTCGCCGGGCCCGAGCCCACGGGCCGCATCGGAATCGGCGGGCAGTTCCCGGTCCACCACGGATCGCCCGCCCAGGGTAGCGATCTCGACGCAGCCTTCGATCAGGTCGTCGCGACGCAGCCCGCGAACGAAGGCCAGCTGCCAGGTACGACCGAGCATGTCGCCGTCACCGAACGGCGACCAGTAGTCGCGGATTCCGTCCTGACCCAACCCCACCCGCACACCGGCCGCCTGCAGCTTCTCGTGCGGCAATACCCGGGTACCGCTGGGCGCAATGGTGGTCAGCGCGATGCGCAACTCCGCAATCGAATCGATCAGCGCCGCGACGACGTCGTCGGAGTTGGTCGCGAGGGCGAACGCGTGCGAGATGGTCACCTGGCCCTGCATACCCAAGGCCCGAACCCGCTCGAAGATCATCTCAAGGGAGAATGCCCCCAGTAGACCGGCTTCGTGCAGGTGAATGTCCAGCCCGACGCCGTGGCGCTCGGCCAGGCCGAAGATGATGTCCAGGTGCTCGGCCGGGTCCCGATCGATGCCACACGGGTCGAGCCCGCCGATCAGATCGGCGCCCGCCGTCAGTGCCGCGTCCAGCAGCGCTGCCGTTCCACGATCTCGAACGATCCCCGCCTGCGGAAAGGCAACGACCTGAACCGTCGCCCGGTCGGCGTGCTCCTGCCGGGCACCGAGCACGGCCTCCAGCCGCTCCAGCCCGGAGTCGCTGTCGACCTGGGCGTGGGAGCGAATCGTCGTCGCGCCGGATGCGATGGTGGCACCCAGCGTGTAGCTGGCACGCTCGACCGCCGACCTCTCGGCCGACCGCCAGTTCTCCCGATCGTTCCCGATCAGTCCCAACAGACCGGGAGCCGCCGTGTGGGGCCGGAACGGCAGCCCGAGGCGGGTGGAATCGAGGTGCGCGTGCGCGTCGGTGAATGACGGCAACGCGATCATCCCGTGCCCGTCGATCTCCCGGTCGGCGGGGACAGCGGCGTCCACCGAAACCGCGCCGGTCAGCAGACCGTCCAGGGCCAGCAAGCTGACCGGGGCGCCACCCCACGGGCGCACGTTACGAATCAGGGTGCCAGGCATATCCCTACATCCTTCGTGGCGGGGATCGGCGACCGCCGAGCTGGCCGGTGCGCCGAAACATCATACGTCTGATTACCATACGGCTGCGGTTTCGCGCCGTCAACGTTCTCGCGCGGCGCGGTTCCCGGCCGCTCGTCACCTGTCTTCTTCGGCCTGCCCGGATCGCGCGCAACGTGGTCAGGAAGCCGACTGCGGCGATGGCGCACCGATCAATTCGAACAGCGCATCCAGCAGCGCGAGCTGAATTCCCTTCGTCGTCCGCTGCGGATACATGGTGGCACGCAGGCTCAGGCCATCGATCAAGGCCAGACAGCTGTCCGTCGCCTGGTCGATGTCGGTTCCCGCACGAAGCTCGCCCTGGTCCCTGGCCTCCCGAAGCCGACGGTGAATGCGTTCCCACAGTCCGTCTACCTCGGAGTTTTGGATCTTGATCAGGGCGGGATTGCCGATGGCGAATCCCCAGAAGCTCACTTCGATCTTTGCCTCGACGATGCGCTTCTCGTCCAGTGGCAACGACTCCAGCATCAGGGTCCGCAGCGCGGGCAGCCCGCTCCGGCCCTGATTGAGCACGTCGGTGCGCCCGCGAACGTTGGCGTGGCTGGCGATCAGGGCCGACGCCAGCAGCGCATCCTTGCCGCTGAAATAGTGCGCCAGGACGCCGAACGAACAGCCGGCCTCACGGGCGATCTGACGTGTTGTGGTGTTGGCCATGCCGTCCCGAGCAATCACTCGCCAGGTGGCTTCGATGATCTCGGCACGCCGCTCGTCGTGGTCGACGATCTTCGGCATGTCCAGCCACCCCTTACCCCTGTGATGTGGCGGTCGCGTCGGGACAACCGCGTCCGTGGAGTCTATGCGCGTCCGTCGCCAGACTCATCTGCCAGGATCGACACGATCTCGTCCGTGTGCTGACCGAGGTCGGGCGGGCGGCTGCGAACCGGAAGGGGCGTGTCGTCGATGCGCAACGGCGACCGGACCTGCGGTACCCCGTCGATGTCCACCACAGTGCGGCCCCGGATGAACGGGTCCTCGAACACCTCGGCCACCTCGTTGACCGGTGCCGCCGGAACGTCCGCGGCGATCAGTACCTCCAGCCAATGGGCCCGCGATCCCGACCGCAGCGCCCGTTCGAGTTCCGCGCGGAGCGCGGCGCGGTGCGTCACACGATCGCGGTTGGTGGCGAATCGAGAATCGTCGGCCAGGTGTGGCCGGTCGACCGCCCGAGCCAACCGCTGGAACTGGCGGTCAGTGCCGACCGCCAGGGCGAGCACGCCGTCGGCCACCCGGACGGTCTCGTAGGGCGTGATGCTGGGGTGCGAGTTGCCGAATCGCTCGACGGGACGCCCGGTCACCAGATGCATCGTGGCCAGGTTCATCAGCGAGAAGACCGCGGTGTCCAGCAACGCGACACTCAGGTCACGGCCGCGCCCAGTTCGCGTTCGTTCGGTGAGCGCCGCCAGGATCCCTTGCACCAGCTGCATTCCGGCCAGCACGTCCACGATGGCCACCCCTACTCGGGTGGGCTCGCCGCCGGCAGTCCCGGTGATAGCCATGACTCCGCCCATCGCCTGGGCCAGGCAATCGAATCCCGGTCGATCCGCCAGCGCTCCGTCCCGGCCGTATCCGGTCACGGTCGCCGAGACCAGCCCAGGGTTCGCCCGGCGTAATTCCCCGACGTCCAATCCGAACCGGGCGAGCCGGCCCGGTAAGAAGTTCTCGACCAGAACGTCGGCCCCGAGGGCCAGGGACCGGACCAATCCCTGGCCCTCGGTCGACGTCAGATCTGCGGTGACGGAGCGCTTGCCGCGATTCACCGCCAGGGTGTAGGTCGATGTTCCGTCGCTGCCGAAAGGCGGCCAGCCACGAGTGATATCGCCCGCGCCTGGCAGTTCGACCTTGATGACGGTGGCGCCCAGATCGGCCAGTTGCATGGTGGCCAGCGGGCCTGCCAGCACCCGGCTGAGGTCCAGGACCCGCAGGCCAGCCAGCGGTGCCGGTCGCTCCTTGGAGTCCACCTCAGGAGCGGGCCATCCACCACGTCGACCCGCGCGCGTGCCGTTCATCCATCCTCACCCCGGATCGTGTCGGACCTGCCGGTCAGCGGCCCCACTCGGACAAGCGGAACGTCGGCAGGTAGTTGAAGTGCTTGCGTAGCTCCAGGGGGCGGTGGAGTTCTCATACAGTAGCGCCGTCTGGTTCGTCAGCCGGACTCCGCGACCAGCGCCTCGCGCGGTTTCACGGTGTCCGTCATCGGACCGCCGTCGTTCATCGACACGGTGACGGGCTCGGGCTGTCGGCGGCGACCACCCGGCAGCATGCCTGGCTGCTGAGCGAATTCACGCTCTGCGGCGGCAATCCCAGCGGGCGGCCCGCCCGTTCTGGACCTGCAGCTGCAGGGTCGGCACCGAGGTGATGAAGTTGACCCGGACGGTGGCCCTCGCCACGGAACCGATCACCTCCTCGGTGGCCGGGTTGACCAGTGCGAGGGTTCCCGCGCCGGAGGCGCCTGCCCATTCGCCGGCGATCAGCAGGGGCACGGTGCTCATCTGCGGCTGACCGCCTCGAATGCCCGATCAGTGATCTCCAGGGTGCGGGCGATATCGGACTCGGTGTGCGCCGTGGACAGGAACCCGTTGTGCCACGGGTGGAAGAGCGCGCCACCACGGAGGCACTCGGTGGTCCAGGCGTCGGCGATCGCAAAGTCCGGGTCGGCCGCGAAGGTCAGCAGCGGCATCTGCGGTGGGCCGCTGTGGTTGATCCCCACTCCATGTCGTTGTGCCTGTTCGACCAGCCCGGCCCGCAGCAGCTCGCCGACCCGGCCGATCTGGGCCGGTGCATCGATCCGGCGGATCTCCCCGATGGTGGCAATCGCGGCGGCCATGGCGACCGAGCCGTACCAGAACGAGCCGGTGATGTACACCTCGCGCGCCGCGTCCCGCAGCGCGTCCACCCCGGTGATCGCGGCCAGCGGATATCCGTTGGCGATCGCCTTGCTCCACGCCGACAGGTCCGGCCGAACGCCATACGGTTCCCAGCTGCCCCCGACGTGCAACCGCATCCCGGCGCGCACATCATCGAGTATCAGCACCGCACCGATACGGGTACACAGCGCCCGCAGCCCGCGCGCGAAGTCGGGATCCACCGCCTGCTGTGCCGCGCGGATCTCGTGCCGGAACGGCGTCACGATCACCGCTGCGACGTCGCCGTCCGCCTCATCGACCGCACGCTGCACCGAGTCCAGATCGTTGTAGGTGAAGTACCGCAGGTGCGCCCGGTCCTCCGGTATCACGCCCGCTGTCCGCGGGGTGCACCACGGCGCAGCGCCGTGGTAGGTGCCCGCAGCGGCGAGCACCGTGCGCCGACCCGTGGCGGCCCGGGCGATCGTCAGGCAGGTCGTTGTCGCGTCGGTGCCGTTCTTGGCGAACTTCACCCAATCCGCCGCGGGAACGGTGTCGACGAAGAGCTCAGCCAGCTCGACGAACCGTGCAGATGGCCCGCTCATGCAATCACCGTCGGAACGTTGCCGGGCGGCCGCCTGCTCGACGATGGGGTTCTGGTATCCGAGAACCATCGGTCCGAAGGCGCACAGATAGTCCAGATAACCGCGACCGTCGACGTCCCAGGTGCGGCACCCCTCGGCTCGGGCATAGAACTGTGGGAAGGCCAGCGGGAAGCGCCCGGCGTCCATGTGGCCGTACATGCCGCCCGGAACGACGGCCCGCGCACGCTCCCGAAGCGCTCCGTCGACGCTGGTGACGGTGTCTGACATGACAGTTGACTCCTTACCGGGCGATTAGCCGAGGACCTGGCGTACCTGGGCGGCGATTCCGTCGGCGTCCAGGCCGTAACTGGCATACAGCGCCGCCGGTGGCCCGACCGGAACGTGCTCGTCCGGGACGCCATGCCGTGCGAACGGCACGCCCGTGACGCCCGCCTCGAGCAATGTCTGGGCAACCAGGGTGCCCATGCCGCCGGTGCGGTTGGCCTCCTCGACGGTGACGATCGCGCCGCGCCGCGCCGCCTCCAGCACCGCATCGACATCCAGCGGGACGATGGTGTGCATGTCCACAACCCCGGCGGACACTCCCTGCGCGGCCAGTGATTCGGCCGCTGCGATCGCCGGCGCCACCATGGATCCGGTGGCGACGACCGTCGCGTCGTCACCCCGGCGCAGCCAGTTGGCCTTGCCGAACGTAACCTCGGGAATCGTCGGATAGACCTCGGGATCGCGGCCACGACCGAGGCGGATGTACATCGCGCCCGGATGGTCCAGGCTCGCGCGGAGCACCGCTCGCAGATGATTGGCATCGCTCACCGCGACGACCGTCAGGTCGGCGATGGAGGACATGATGCCGATATCCTCCAGGCTGTGGTGGCTGGTGCCATAGAAGCCCATCGACATGCCGGAGTGGTGGCCGACGATGCGCACCGGCAAGCGCGGGTAGGCGCAGTCGGTGCGAATCTGCTCGCATCCCAGCAGCGCGGCGAAGGACGCGAAGGTCGCCGCGAACGGAATGTGCCCGCAGGCCGCCATTCCGGCCGCAATGGTGATCATGTTCTTTTCCGCGATACCGACGCTGACGAATCGCTCGGGGTGCCGGTCGGCGAAGTCGTTGGCCCGGTTGGATCGAGCCAGGTCAGCGGTTAGGACGACGATCCGTTCGTCCCGCTCGGCCAGGTCGGCAAGCTCCTCACCGAAGACGAAGGCGGGAATCGCCCGCCGGTCATTGCCGTCGGCGGATCGCGGATCGCGCAGGGACGTGCTGCCGACCGCTGTACCGCGAAATATCTCCGCCTGGTCCTGGCCGATCATTGGTGCCGTCATCGGACGTCCTCCCCGCTCAGCTCGGCAATCACATCGGTGTAGTCGGCTCCCACCAGGTTGCCGACGTGCCAATCGGTTGACAGTTCCATGCGTCGCACGCCCTTGCCCTTGATGGTGTCTGCCACGATGACCGTCGGCGGCCCCTCGGCGTCGTCCGGCAGCGCCGAGAACTGTTCCAGCAGAGCGGGAATATCGTGACCGTCGACCCGCACCGCCCGCCAGCCGAATGCTTCGAACCTGGTGTCGATGGGTTCGACGGTCATCACGTCCCGGGTGAATCCATCGATGCAGAGCTGGTTGGCGTCCACGATGGCCACCAGGCGCCCGAGCCGGAGGTGGGATGCGGACATCGCCGCCTCCCACACCTGGCCCTCGCACAGCTCTCCGTCACCGAGGATGCAATACGTCCGGTAGTCGCGCCGGGCGATTCGCCCCGACAGTGCCATTCCGACAGACACCGACAGGCCGTGCCCCAGCGAGCCCGAGCTGAAGTCGATCCCGGGAATCTTCTTCATGTCCGGGTGGTCACCGAACGGGCTGCCGAGCCGGGAATAGCCGTCAAGCAGGGCGGATTCGAAAAACCCCAGGTCCGCAAGCACCGGGTACAGCCCGATCGCCGCATGCCCCTTGCTCAGCACCAGCCTGTCTCGATCCGGCCAGTCCGGATGCTCGGGATCCAGCCGCAGCTGGGCGTAGTACAACGCAGCCAGCAGTTCCGCTGCCGAGAACACCGAGGTGTAGTGGCCGGCACCGGCGATGCGAGCCAGCCGAACGGTTTCCAGCCGAATGAATCGAGCCTTCTCCGCGATCGTCGCGACGTCCGGCCGCGCCTGAGTGGTCTGCATGAAGTCCTCCCCTTCCGGTTTCCCTAACTTATATCGGACGTCCGTATATGTCAATCAGAGAGGCACCACCACCCGTCCGCGGTATCACCCGTGAACCGGTCAGGTCTCCCAGACCATGACGACCTTGCCGCACTGACCGGACCGCGCGGTCTCGAAGGCCTCCGGCCACTCCTCGGCCGGGAACCGGTGGGTGATCACCGACGCGACACGGCTGCGCAGCGTCTGGGAACTGCCCAGCATGGCGCCCATCGAATACCAGGTGTCGTACATCTCGCGCCCGTAGATTCCCTTGATGGTGATCATGTGGGTCACGATCCGGCCCCAGTCGACCGAATAGGGGGCATGCGGCAGGCCGAGCATGGCCACCCGCCCGCCATGGTTCATGGTGGCCAGCATCTCCTCGACCGCCGACGGTACGCCGGACATCTCCAGGCCGATATCGAAGCCCTCTCGCATGCCCAGGTCCGCCATGGCGTCGGCGATTCGTCGCTGGCCGACGTCCACCGCGAGGTCGGCTCCGGCCGCCTCGGCGAGCGCCAGCCGGTACGGGCTCTTGTCGGTGGCCACCACGTATCGGGCCCCGACGTGGCGTGCCAGCGCCGCAGACATCACTCCGATCGGGCCGGCACCGGTGATGAGCACATCCTCACCGGGCATCGGGAAGGTGAGCACCGAATGCACGGCGTTGCCCAGCGGGTCGAAGATCGCCCCCAGATCCGGATCGAGATCGGCGGGATGGACCCACACGTTGCTGGCGGGAAGGACGACGAACTCGGCAAAGGCGCCATCCCGGTGGATGCCCAGTCCGATGGTGTTGATGCACAGGTGGCGTCGTCCCGCCCGGCAGTTGCGGCAGGTCCCGCAGACCAGGTGGCCCTCCCCCGATACCCTGTCGCCACACTCCACGCCCACCACGTCGGACGCGACATCGACGACCTCGCCGCAGAACTCGTGCCCGATGATGACCGGCGGCCGGACCGTCGCGGCCGCCCAGTCGTCCCAGGACTGCAGGTGCAGGTCCGTCCCGCACAACCCCGCGCGCAGCACCCGGATCTTCACCTGCCCGGCCTGCAGCGCCGGTTCCGGACGATCCACCATGCGCAGGCCCGGCCCGGCCTGCTCCTTCACCAGGGCCCGCATCGGCTCATCCCTTCGTATCGGCTCGCACCGTCGCAGCCTCGCCCGCGTGGGGGAACACGGGTGGAAACAGCTCGTCGGGGCCGCGCCGATGGTAGTCCCGCTCGGAGTAGGCGGCGCGCATGCGGTCGAACAGCGCCTGCGCCCGGCCCCGCATGGCCCCGAGGTCGACACCCGGCAGTTGGCCGTTCTCGACCACGGTCCGACCCGCCACCACCGACAGTGCCAGGTCGGTCGGCCTGCCCGCCGTGACCAGGGTCCGCAGCGGGTCCTCCACGACGCCCAGCCGGAAGCCGTCGAGTCGGTAGGCCAGCAGGTCTGCCTGGGCACCCGGCGCCAGCCGGCCGAGGTCTTCCCGACCGAGAGCGCGCGCCGCATTGAGGGTGGCCGTGCGGAAATAGGCCGCCAGGCTGCCGGCGTCCAGCCGCCCCTCCAGCAGCTTGGCCAGGCACCAGCCCTCGTCCATCGCCCGCAGCAGGTCGGGCGGAAAGCTGTCGCTGCCGAGGGTGATATTCACTCCAGCGGCCTCGTAGCGGTCGAAGGTGTCCAGCGCCATGCCATACCGCAGCGAAGTGGAGGGGCAGTGAACGATCGATATGTCCGCGTCGACCAGCGCGCGAAGCTCGTCGTCGGAGGGCGAGCGGCGTGGCCGGTCGCTGGTGCCAAAGGTGGTGTGCGGCACCAGCAACCGGCACGCCAACAGGCCCGTCCGACGGTACATGTCGACGGGGCTGGCCCCGTGCCAGCGCTGCAGGAACTCGATCTCGCCCAGGCCCTGCATACTGTGTAGCCGGACCAGCACGTCCCGCTCCCGAGCCAACCGTGCGGTGGCGGCCAGCAATTCGGGTGTCATCGTTTCGATGCGGCACGGCAGCAGTACGCCGTGCACCAGGTCGTCGTCCAGGCTGCGGGCGTAGTCGAGGAATCGCTCGGCGTCGGCCAACCCGGCACGGCCTCGTTCGGGGTCCCACAGCACATCCCGGGCACCGTCGGCCCGGGTGACGGTGACACCGGATCGGTAGCTCGGGCCCAGATAGGTCCGAATCCCCAGGTCCTGCGCGGCGGTCGCGATACCGACCGCGTCCTGGTAGGTCTCGGCCCAGCTGCTGTGTACCTCGGAGGCGATCGGCATGGCGGTCGTGACGCCGTGCAGGAGCAGCTGCACCAGCGCATAGCGGCGGATGAAATCCCGGTCCTGCTGATCGAAGACGCCCGCGCGATCGGACTGGAAATAGTCCTGCGACCACTGCAGCCCCGCCGCTATCGCAGGAGACGACCAGGAGTCCAGGATCGCGTGATCGATATCGGTGACGGCGTCGAGATCGATCAGGCCGGGAATCACCAGCGCGTCGCCCATATCGATGGTGACATCCGCGCGGCTTTCGCGCCGGGGCCCGACGTAGTCGATCACGCTGCTGTCGTATTCGACGGTGGCATCCTGCCAGAGCAGGTGGTCCCCGTCGGCGAAGCCCAGCACGTAGCGCGCGTGCACCGCGGTGCTCACGACGACGCCCCGGCACCGTTGCCTACAGGGACCTCACCCAGCCGGCGCGCACCCCATCCCGGACGGTCCTTCGGGCGCGGCGTGGCATAGGTCGACACCTTGCTGGTGCGCAGACCGAGCCGCACCAGGGACTCCGCGCAGGCCACGCCGGCGCTCACCGGGTCGATCACCGGGACCCCCAGATCAAGCTCGAACGAGGCCGCGCGGCCGGCGAACCCGGCACAGCCCAGCACGATCGCCTCCGCGCCCCGATCGATCAGGTACCGGCCCCGTTCGATGATGCGGGCCCGGACCTCCTCGTTCTCCGGATCGAGTTCAAGGACCGGGACGTCGACGGCGGTCACCGCCGCGCAGCGATCGCCGACCCCCGCATTGCGCAGACTGTCGCGGATCTGCATGACCGATCGGGACAGCGTGGTCACGACGCCGTAGGTGGGCGCGACCATCAATGCCACATGCGCCGCCGCGTCGGTGATATCGACGACCGGTGCTTCCAGCATCTCCCGTGCCGCCTCGCGGCCGTGCTCGCCGAAGCCGGCGAGCACGACCGCGTGCACCTCCCCGCGCCAACTGGCCAGCCGCTCCATCATCGCGGTGGCCGCGATGAAGCTGTCCAGGTAACCCTCGGCCGACACCACCCCCCACTCGGGGGCGATGGTGGTGACCTCGGTATCCGGGCCGGTGGCAGCCCGGGCGACCGCATCGATCGCCCCGGTCATCGACTCGGTGATGTTGCAGTTCAGGATCAGCAGACGGATGGTCATCGGCAGTTCGCTGGAGTAGCTGCCGACGGCCGCCGGTTTGGCCCGGGGACTCCCGGTCCGCCGACACCGATCATCATGGCTGGTACTCCTTGTCAGTGCGGGTGGACCTGCTCAGCGGGACCACTCGGATACCCGCAGGTTCGGGTGGTAGGCGAAGTTCTTGACGTCCTTGCCGAGCACGGCGGTGAACCGAGCGCGGTAGAGGATGACCGTCGGAGAGTTCTCCAACCACAGCTTGACCAGGTCGTCGATGATGGGCTGCTGCGTCTGAGCATCGGGGCTCTTGGTTAGCTTCTCCATCAGCGGCTCGCTGCCCGGGATGCAGATGTGCTGGTTGTTGAACGGGCTACCGCAGGACATCTTCTTGTAGAGCTCGTAGCTGCCGATCCCCAGGCTGTTCTCGAACAGCAGCGCCGACTGGTACTTGCCGTCGTTGAACAGCGTGCTGAAGTCGGCCGGGGCCTTGGCATCCAGCTTGACGTTGACGCCGATGGCCTGCCACGCGGATTGCAGCAGCGACGCGATGTCCGACACCCCGGGCGACGTCGGGTTGATCATCAGGCTCAGGGTGGGGTTCTTCAGGCCGGACTCGGCGATCAGTTGTTTGGCCTTGTCCGGGTCGTAGGCCCGGGCGGGTTCCAGATCAGCCTTGAAGCCCGACATCCCCGGCACCAGCGGGCCGTAGTAGGAGTCGCCGTATCCGTAGGCGATCTTCTGGATGATCTCCTGGTAGGGCACCGCATAGGTCAGCGCCTCCCGGAACTTGACGTTGTTGGTGGTGGGGCCGTTGTAGTTCATCGACACCGTCACCGGCGAAATGCTCGGCGCCGTCACCACCTTGCAGCAGGCCTTGCCGTCCAGGCTCTTCACGCTCTGCGGCGGCAGCCCCAACGTCACGTCCGCCTGGCCATTTTCTGCCTGCAGCAGCAGGGTCGGCACCGACGTCACGAAATTGATCCGGACCACCGGCTCCTTGGCCGGCTCACCGTAGTAGTTCGGGTTCCGCTCCAAGATCGCGTGGTTGTTCGGCACATACTCCTTGAGCACGTACGGACCACTGCTGCTGGCGGTGTGCGAGGTCAGGTACTTGTTCGGCTCACCCGCCTGTACCCCACCATTGGCCTCCACCACCTTCGGGTCGTAGATCGACCCGCGGCTGAAGGCCAACGTGTAGAGGACGTTCGGGTTGGGCTCCCGCAGGTGAATGATGACCGTGGTCGCGTCGGGCGCCTCGACCTTTTCAAATAGCGGGGGGTCGGTGATGCCGACCTGGAGCGACAGCGCGCCGCACGCTCCCATCTTGATGGTGCGGTCCAGGGAGTACTTGACCGCCTCGGCGTCCAGCGGGTCGCCATTGGCGAACTTCGCGCCCTTGCGCAGCGTGAAGGTATAGGTCTTGCCGTCGTCGGACATCGTCCAACTGGTGGCCAGGTCCGGCTTGATGTGGGTGACGGCGTTGTCCGCCACCGTCACCCCGTCACCCTCGTCGATGGTCGCCAACTGCACGAGATGGCCGTAGAAGTTCGACGCGAGGCTGTTGTCGTCCCCAGGGCAGACGAACGCGGGGTCCAGGCTGGTGATGTTGGTGTTCCAGTTGACGGTAAACGGCCGCTCGCCGGGCTGTTCACCGCCTCCTCCCGTGGAACCGGCCGAGCCGGTGGCACCGGAGCTGCCTGCCGGAGCCGTCGCTCCCGACGAGGTGGTGGGGCTCTCCGCGGTGCTACATGCGGTGCCGACCAGCATCAGCAACGCGACGCCGATACTGCCGACTGCTCGCAGGCCGCGGCGCACGCGGGTGGGATGCACTGCGCTCATGGTTCTTCCTTTCCAAAGGCGGTGCCGATCCGGATAGGTGGATGACGCTGGGGTGACGTTCGGGGGCGGCAGGACCGCCGGGACCACTGCCTGCGCCCGTCCGTCAACCCACCACGGTCCATCACGTCATATGATTACCAGACGTCTGTTGTTTGCGATAGTGCCCCGACGAAATTCCGCCCCGATAATTTCGACGGGGCACCTCGGGTCGGGCCCGGACAGACGACCGGCCACCCACCGAGGGGCGCCGGCGGAGCCCGGAAATCAGACGGGCTCCCCCGTCATCAGGCGGCGATCAGACTGCGATTACCCGACGTCGACGACCACGGCGAGGGTCCCGCCGCCGGGCGGACCCTGGTGGGTTGCACCGCCGGAGATGAACATCAGATTGTCCTGCAGCCACGCGGCGTACATCCCGGCCACGGCGGCCTTCACCTCACTGCCGTAGCCGGGGTTGTCGACCACCTGACGTCGACCACGCAGCCGTCCGCTGGGCGGCGGGCCGATCTTGACGTACAGAGCGACCACGCGCGCTCGTTGCTCGGGCGTCAACGGTCCGGAGCCCACCTCCAGACCTGCCCGGCGAAGTGCGCGCGGTAGTGCCTCGACGTCCAGCAGATCGGCGACGACGGAGTGCCCGACCCGCAGCCGCCCGCCCGCACCGGCGCGATTGCCCAGCAGCACCAGCTGGGTGTGTGGGCCATCCCCACCCACCGGCTCCCAGGGGTTGGCGGACACGCAGGCTCGCCCGGACCACAGGTCCATCTGCACGCCGACGTCCTCGCCGCGCGGCACCGCCAGGCCCTCGGTCGCCACGGCAATCCCCAGGCCGGCACTGCCACTGGTCTTGCGGAACAGGGTTCGGTCGTCGAACTCGGGAATCGAATGGCCCTGGGCGCGCGCCTCGGCCAACTCCGCCTGCGGTACGTGGTAGGCCTTCCCGACCACGAACTCGGCGTCGGTGGGCGCGATCCCGGCCTCGTCGGCGGCGGCGACGACCGCCTCGGCGGTCACCTCGATCACCCGGGACGTCCCGGTCCATTCGGGTTGCATCAACTGCGAGCGGGCGGTGCCGATTGCCAGCCGCGGGGCATTGTCGGGAGCAGGCTCGGACGGGCGGCGGCTGTAGATGACCACCTGCGGAGCCAGGATGCCCACGCCGCCGGCAGTGAACACCATCGGTATCTGCTCGATCTGCCGGTCGTTTCGGCTGCCGTGGTCGGACAGGAATCGACGGATGGCGTGGTCGGCGTCGATACGACTGGTCTCCCCCGGCGTACAACCCTCGGTCTTTCCCGTGACCGCCACCACCTCGTCGGGGTTCAGCCGTCCGTCGGCGACCAGCTTCGCGATCCCGGAGACGTCGCGAGAATGCTCCAACGGTGCCAGCACGGCGTCGACTTCTACCGCCGTTGGTTCGCCTGACATCACACCTCCCATGCTTGAGGAACTGAACCTGTAAACGCCCGCCGGCGCCATGACGCCGTCGGGGCTAGCGGGCCACCCAGTGCCCGGGGCGGACCTCCGTCAGGTCCGCCATGGCCGACGCATCCCGTTGCGCCTCGAGCCGGTCCTGCACATCGCCGTCACCGATACCGGTGGCCGATCCGGCACCCTGGCCAGCCTGCAATGCCGCCCGGACGGTGCGCATGACCTCCGGATCCGGGACCGGCGCTGCCAGCAGCAGCGAATTCGTGTACGGGTGGATCGGGTGGGAGAACAGCTCGTCGGAATCGGCGAGTTCCACGATCCGGCCGAGCCGCATCACCGCGATCCGGTGGCAGACGTAACGCGCCACCGCCAGGTCGTGCACGATGAACAGGTAGGTCAGGCCCAGATCCCGTTGTAGGTCGACGAGCAGGTTGAGCACCTGAGCCTGGACCGAGACGTCCAGTGCGGTGACGGGTTCATCCAGCACCACCAGATCCGGATTGAGGACCAGGGCGCGCGCGATCGCAATCCGCTGGCGCTGACCCCCAGAGAATGCGTGCGCGTTACGCTCGGCCTGATGTGGCGATAGGCCAACGCGTTCCAGGGTACTGAGCGCGCGAGTACGCCGTTCCTCCGGATCGCGCACACCGTGCACCAGTAGCGGCTCTTCAACAAGCTTGAGCACCGAGAACCGGGGGTCGAGCGAACCGTAGGGATCCTGGAAGACCATCTGCATTCGGGAGCGCAACTGCCGCAGGCCGCCCTGGGACTGGGCCAGCACGTCGATGCCATCGAGCTCCACCCGGCCCGCATCGGGTTGTTGCAGGCGCAGCACGCACGAGGCAGCCGTCGACTTCCCCGAGCCGGATTCCCCCACCAGGCCCAGGGTCTGGCCGCGCTTCACCTCGAAGGAGACGTCGTTCACCGCGCGCACCAGGGCGCGCTCCCGACCGAACAGCTTGCCCCGGCCGCCACCGAACGACTTGCACAGCCCCTGCACCCGCAGCAGGATGTCGGTGTCGCTGCCCGATGGTGCCGCGACTGGGCCACCGCCGGGAATCGTGGAGGCCGGCGTCATGAGTCGGCGTCCGCGGTGAGCTTGCCGGAGAAGTGGCAGCTTGATCGGTGATCGGCCTGTGGTGGCCCAAATGGCAGCATCACCGGCTCGGTCCCCCGACACAGCGGATTGCCATGGCCCACCGGACATCGGGGTTCGAAGGAACATCCGGTGACGGGCTCCGTCGGGTCCGGCAGCGATCCGGGAATGGTGGCCAGCCGGCCCTGCACCTCCTGATCGGTGCGCAGCACGCACTTGCTCAACTCGCGGGAGTAGGGATGCGCCGGCGCCCGGAACAGCTCGGCACTCGTGCTCTCCTCGACGAATTTGCCGAAGTACATCACCTTGACGATGTCGCAATAACCGGCCACGATCCCCAGGTTGTGAGTGATCAGCATCAGCGCCGCGCCCCGATCCGTGACCAGTCGATCGAGCAGTTCCAGCACCTGCGCCTGGGTCGTCACGTCCAGTGCCGTCGTGGGCTCGTCCGCGATGACCAGCTCCGGGGAGTTCGCCAGCGCCATCGCTATCAGCACCCGCTGACGCATGCCGCCCGAGTACTGATGGGGGTAGTCCGACAGCCGCTGCCGGGCGTTGCTGACCCCCACCTCGCCCAGCAGGTCCACCGCCTGCGACCGGGCCACCCGCTTGCTGATCGCCTGGTGCGTCCTGATCGACTCGGTCATCTGCGATCCGATCGTCCGGATCGGGTCCAGCGCGCTCATGGCGTCCTGGAAGACCAGCGAGATGCGCCGCCCGCGAACCTTCGACCATTCCCGGTCCGACAGGCCCCGCAGATCCTTCCCGCCGAGCAGCACCTGCCCGCCGACCACCCTGCCGGGTGGTTGCAGCAATCCCACGATCGACATCGCCATCGCGGACTTGCCCGACCCGGACTCGCCGACGATCGCCATCCGTTCCCGGCGATGCACCACCAGGTCGACATCCCGGACGGCCGCGACGGTGCCGCGCGACGTGGCGAACTCGGTGCGCAATCCGCGTACCTCCAGCAGCTTCTCGCGCTCGTCGGGCACCGGCGGATCCACTGCGAGCCCGGACACAGCCGGGTCGGATGGTGCGGACACGGGGGCATTCATATCAGTGCGCACCTACCCGCACTCGAGGATCAATGACGACGTAGGCAATGTCGGCCAGGAAGCTGGCGGTGACGTACAGCACCGCGCTGAGCAGGATCACTCCCTGCACCACCGAGAAGTCCTTCTGCAAAATGGCGTCGACGGTCAGCGAACCGACGCCCGGCCAGGCGAACACCTTCTCCACCAGCACGCTGCCGGTCATCAGCTCGGCCACCAGCATCGACGTCACCGCTACCAGCGGCAGCAGCGAATTGGGCACGACATGCCGCAGGAACACCTTGCGGCGGGTCAGCCCACGGCTGCGCGCCACCAGCGCGAACGGTTCGCGAACGCTGTTGCGCAGCTGGGATCGGAACAACCGGCTGATGAAGGCGAACGGGCCCACCGCGATCGTGAACCCCGGCAGGATCAGGTGCCACAGGGCATTGAAGAAGGTGGAGAACTGTCCGGCCAACAGCGCGTCGAGCGTGTAGAGGCCGGTCCGCGTCGGCGGCGGGCTCAGGCTGGGTGAGAGCCGACCCTCGGGACCCGGAAAGATGCCCAGCTTGACCGACAGCACCAGGATCAGCACCAGCGCCAACCAGAACGAGGGCGAGCCCATCGCGATCGACGAGGTCACCCGGAGGGAGGTGTCGACGCCGCGCCTGCGCCGATAGACCGCGAAGGCCGCGTAGCTGGTCGCCCAGATCACCGCGATCAGCACGGCGGTGATGCCCAGTTCGATGCTCGCCGGCAGCCGGGTGCGGACCAGCGTCGCCACCGGCTGCCCCATGCTGTAGGAGAATCCGAGGTCGCCGCGCACCAAATGGGTCAGGTAGTCCCAGTACTGCGCCGGCAGCGGCTTGTTCAGACCCATGGCCGCACGCAGGTTGGCGATGGTGGTCTCGTCCGCCAGCTCACCGCCGACCAGCCGTGCAGGATCGCCAGGCAGCTTGCGCAGCACCAGGAACGAGAACATCGATGCGCCGAACACGGTCGCGAGGGCCACGCCGAGGCGTCGCAGGATCAGGGTGGTCATCGGCACCTCCCTACTCGGCCACGACGAACTTGCCGCGCGGATCGAGCAGATCCCGTGCCCGGTCCGCGATGACGGTCGTCAGCGATACCGCGATCAGCAGCACCAACCCCGGAAAGCCCGAGATCCACCATTGGCCGGTCAGGAAGTACTGCTGGCCGTCGGTGATCATGGCGCCCAGTTCCGCGGTGGGCGGCTGCGCGCCCATGCCGAGGAATCCCAGGGCGGCCAACGCGAGGACGGACGCCCCGAAGACCGCGGCCATCTGCAGCAGGATGGTCGAGATCAGGTGCGGGAAGATGTGCACGAACAGGATCCGGCGCCGAGTTGCCCCAATGGCGTTGGTGGACTTGACGAAATCCAGAGACGAGATGCGCAGCACCTCGCCTCGCAGCGTTCGCATGTACCACGGGAACGAGTGGATCGACAGGCCGATCACCACGGCAGTGACGCCGGGCTGCATGGCCATCACCACGGCCATGGCGAGCATGATGGAGGGGAAGCACAGGATCGAGTTCGTCAGCCAGGTCAGCGCGGTGTCCACCCAGCCTCCCAGCGCGCCGGCCAGCAGCCCCGTGATACACCCGAGTACCGCCCCGGCCAGGGCGATGATGAGCCCGGCACCGAGCGAGGTGCGCGCACCGACCAGCACCCGGGCCAGCATGTCGCGGCCGAGCCCGTCGGTGCCGAGCGGGTGGGCGCCGGACGGCCCGGTCAGCTGTGCCGACAGGTCGACCGCATTGGGCTGCAGGTGCCAGATCATCGGTCCGAACACCACGATCAGCACCAGCAGAGCAACACCGACCAGCGCCGCCGTCAGCACCGAGTCCTTCGACGAGAGGCGACGAAGCAGGCGCCTCGGTGCGGCAACGGTGGCGACCGTCATGGTTGCACCGCCCCGATCGCGCTGAGGGTGGATCGCAGGTGCGACACGCTGTTTCGCACCTGTTCCGCACGGCCGGCGTCGTCGGGTTCAGCCTCGAGCTGCTGGTCGGTGGGCCCGATCCCGTGCCGGGCGTCCGCCTCGCACCGCACGGTGTGCCGCACCAACCGCGCCAGCTCCGCCGGGCGCAGGTGCGGCTCTCCGGCGAACCAGCCGTCATCGAATATCTCGGTGACGAAGCGGCCGCGATGCTGCTCCAGGACCAGGTGGCGCGCCGGAGACTGTGCCAGCAGCACGGACAGGATCTCGGACCAGTCCAGCACCCCGGCGCCGCACGGCCGCAGGCGCCGCCGGAGGCCGGAGTCGATGAAGAACAGCGACACGTCCTCCAGCTGGGTCTGGTGCACGTGGGGCGCCAGCCGGTGGGTCGCCTGCACCGGGTCTTCGCCGCGCACGACGAGATTGGCGGTGTCCAACCCGATCCCGAAGTGATCGGGGTCGGATCGATCTTCGACCAGCTGCAGCACCTCGAACGACGAGAGGTCCTCGTGAGTCTTGACATTCAGTCGGCACCCGTAGTCCGTCAAGACGGGCCGCAGCAGGTCCAGGGTGGCAGCGATCTGGTCGAGCTGCTGCCGGTGCACGGTCAGTCCCGGGTCCCGATCGGTCCGGGTGTAGGCGTAGAACTGATCGCAGCCCAGCGCCGCGGCCGCCGCGATGGCCGACCGCAAGTCCTCCTGCAGGGCCGCGGGATCGGCAACCGGTCCCAGCAGCCCTATCCCGGTCTCGAGGAACAGGCCCTCGGCGTCGGCTGCCGCCGCAACCTCACGCAATTCGCCGGCATCCAGCGTCGGGCTGACGCTGCGCGGCGTCGGGAACAACACGCCCTCAAGCCCGTTGCGCCGCGCCCAGTCCAGCGCGGCACGCCATTCGCCCTCTCGAATGCCCTGAGTGGGGCCGCACATGGCCCCGATGGGCATCGCGGCCCTGCACGACCCTTGGGTTCCGGTCCCGCCGTCCAGCATGTAGGTATGATTACCAGACGTCTGGCGTTTACGGAACACTCTCGGGATACTTTTCTCGGGGCGATCATCATGATGGTCTTGACACCGGTGCCCGAAACGTTCGGCTCCGAACCTGCAGAGTGGGAGGGGTCGCCGATGGCAAAGATCCAGCGCAGGACAGCCGTCGAGAGCGCAATCGAGGAGCTCCGACGACAGATTCTGGACGGGACGTGGGGGCTCGGCGATCGGCTGCCGTCGGAGGCAGAGCAGACCCAGGCGCTCGGCATCAGTCGCACCACCCTGCGCGAGGCCACCCGAGCGCTGGTGCACTCCGGCCTGCTGGCGGTTCGCCAGGGCGATGGCACCTACGTGGTGGCGACGGACGAATCGACGGTGGCGCTGAGCCGCAGGTTCAGCAAGAGCTCGACGACGGAGGTCCTGGAAGTGCGTCGCGGCCTGGACGGCGCGGCCGCTCGGCAGTCAGCGATCCGCCGCAATGAGGATGACCTCACGGTCATGCGACAGGAACTGACGCGCCGGCACGAGGCCGCGGTGGCAGGCGATCGGACGGCCTTCGCCACGGCCGACATGCGATTCCATCTGGCCGTCGCCCGGTCGGCGCACAACCGTCTACTGCTGGACCTCTACGAGACGCTGAGCCTGGCCCTGCGCGATTCGGTGGACTCCACCCAGTCCCTGCAGCACGCCATGCAACCGGACGGTGATGATCACGAGGCGCTGCTGGATGCGATCGCCAGGCGCGATCCGAACCGGGCAGTGGATCTGGCGATGGCCATCATCTCCTCGCAGGAGCTGCAGGACGCCCCGATCGCCTAGCACGCATCTCGAAGCGGCCAGTACCCCGACGCGGATCGGGGTGGGTGCCACCATCATCGGCGCAGAGGAATCTGCCAGAGAGGAGCCGGACCATGTTCGACGGCGTACGGGATCAGCTTCGCGGCGAGCTGGACGAGATCCGGTCGGCCGGGCTGTTCAAGAACGAGCGGACGCTGGGCTCGGCCCAGGGCCGCTCGATCTCCTCGGGCGGCGCGGAGGTGCTGAACTTCTGCGCCAACAACTATCTCGGGCTCGCCAACCACCCCGCCGTGCTGAGCGCCGCGCGGGCGGCGCTGGACGAATGGGGTTTCGGCATGGCCAGCGTCCGGTTCATCTGCGGTACCCAGACCCAACACACCGCGTTGGAATCCCGGCTGTCGGAGTTCCTGCACACCGACGACACGATCCTGTACTCGTCCTGTTTCGACGCGAACGGCGGCGTGTTCGAGGTGCTGCTGAACGAGAACGACGCCGTCATCTCCGACGAGCTCAACCACGCGTCGATCATCGACGGCATCCGGCTGTGCAAGGCAGGGCGACTGCGTTATCGCAACCGGGACATGGCCGACCTGGCCGAGCAACTCCGGGCGGCCGCGGGGGCCCGGCGACGGCTCATCGTCACCGACGGTGTCTTCTCGATGGACGGCTACCTCGCCCCGCTGGACGAGATCTGCGAGCTGGCCGATCGTCACGACGCGATGGTGATGGTCGACGACTCACACGCGGTCGGCTTCATCGGCCCGAACGGGGCGGGAACTCCCGACCATTTCGGGGTGCAGGACAGGGTCGACCTGGTGTCCGGGACCCTGGGTAAGGCACTGGGCGGCGCGTCCGGCGGCTACCTCGCCGGGCACGCCGAGATCGTGGCCCTGCTACGGCAGCGGTCCCGCCCGTATCTGTTCTCCAACGCCGTCGCTCCCTCGGTGGTCGCCGGATCGATGGCAGCCCTGGAGCTGATCGCGGCGGGCGGCGAGCAGCGTGACCGGCTGGCAGCCAACACGTCGCTGTTTCGCTCGCTGATGTCCGCAGCCGGATTCGAGCTGCTCCCCGGCTCGCACCCGATCACGCCGGTGATGTTCGGTGATGCCCGGCTGGCGGCACAGGTCGCCGACGCAATGCTGGCCCACGGCGTGTACGTGATCGCCTTCTCCTACCCGGTCGTGCCCCGTGGAGCGGCGCGCATCAGGGTGCAACTGTCCGCCGCGCACACCGAGGACGACGTGCGTCGATGTGTCGACGCGTTCGTGGCGGCACGCGCGGAGGTCAACGGCCAGGCCACACCAGCCTGATCCGCAGCGACCGTCGTCACCGGGCGGCCGGTGTCGCGTCGGCCACACCCGTGTCCGGCACTCGCGCGCCTCGACCGGCGAGCCGGCAACCTCGGGTTTACGCTCCGCACAGTGACCAACGGACTGTCCGGTCGATTCCTGCACGCGGTGCGCACGCTCGCACCGGGCTACGGCGCATTGGTCATGGCCACCGGCATCGTGTCGGTCGGCATGGAGCTGGCGGGACTGCGCACGCTGTCCGACCTACTGTTGTGGCTGTCCGTCGGGATGTTCGTGCTGCTACTGACGCTGACAGCGTGGCGAGTGATCGCCTACCGGCGCGACGTGATGGTCGACTTCGCCGACCCGCGACGGGCATTCGGCTTTCTGACCTTCGTGGCCGGGCTGGACGTGATCGTGGTGCGGCTGGCATTGCGCGGAGATCATCAGCTGGCGATCGTGCTCTTCGTGGTCACCGGCGCGTGCGGATTGGTGCTCTCCTACGTCACTCCGTGGACGGCCGTGCTGGGGCATGCCCGGCGCCCGATCCTGGCCTCGGCAAATGGCACCTGGTTCGTGTGGGTCGTGGCCAGCCAATCGGTATCGGTCGCGGCCGCCACCCTGCAACCGGACAGCGAGAACTCCCGCGCGGTGCTTGCCCTGGTCGCCATCGTCGCCTGGTCGGTCGGGTTGTTCCTGTACGGCGCGGCGGGTGTCTTCGTGGCGATGCGGATGATGCAGTATCGCCTCCGACCCGAAGACCTCACCGCGTCCTACTGGGTGGCGATGGGAGCCTGCGCTATCACGGTGCTGGCAGGGACCCGGATCGTGGTGATGGTCGCCACGCCCATGGTGGACGCCACACGCAGCCTGGTGGCAGGGATCTCGGTGGTGTTCTGGGCGTTCGCCACCTGGCTGATTCCGGTGCTCGGCGCGGAGACCTGGTGGCGGCACCGGCATCACCGGGTGCCACTGCGTTACGACCAGAACCTGTGGAGCATGGTCTTTCCGCTCGGGATGTACGGCGTCTGCGCGGTCGACCTGGGCGAGGCCGATCACCTGCCTCTGGTGCGCCAGATCGGAGACGTGGAAAGCTGGTTTGCACTCGCCGTTTTCGTGGTGGTCTTCATCGCGATGTGCCATCACCTGTATCGGACAGTGCTGGCAGCGCCACGCTGACCTCCAGCCCACCACCGGGAATCGCCGCCGCGGTAGCGGTGCCGCCATGCGCCTGTGCAATGGCGCGTACGATCGACAGGCCGAGCCCGGTCCCGGTGCGGGAGGTGCGATCCCGCCCCTGCCGGAATGGCTCGAACAGCTGCGGCGCGGCCGATGCCGACACTTCGGGCCCGGACGCCGACACCGTTATGGTCGCCTGGCCACCGCGCTCGTCGACACCGACCCGGATCCAACCGCCGGGCATGTTGTGCCGCACCGCATTCTCAATCAGGTTGCCCGCCAATCGTTCCAGCAGCACCCGATCCCCCAGCACCGCCGCCGGCCGGACCCGCACCTGAACGTCCAGGCCCTTGGCGGCCCGGTCCGCCTCGACCGCGGCCAGCGCGCGTTGGGGCAGCGTCGCAAGATCCACCTCGCGGCGCTCGGACAGCCCCCTGGCCTGGGTGCGAGCCAGCAGCAGCAGGGCGCCCACCAGCGCGTCGGCCCGCTCGGTGGCCTCCCTGGCCACCTCCCCCATCCGCCGCAGATCCGCCACGGACGCCCCGGGATCGGCCAGCGTCACGTCGATCTCGGTGCGGATCACCGCCAGCGGGGTGCGCAGCTCATGCGAGGCATTGGCCACGAATCGGCGTTCGGCAGCGAAGGCGGCCTGTAGCCGCCCGGTCATCTCGTCGAACGTATCGGCCAACAGTGCCACCTCGTCGCGGGGGCCCGACAGGGCGATCCGCTGGTCCAGCGAGGACTCCGACAGCGACCGCGCGGCCGTAGTCAGGGTGGACAGCGGCCGCAGGGCGCGCCCGACCAGTACCCAGGAGACCACCGCCCCGGCGATCACTTCGACGGCGAACGCGATCAGGCCGACGATCAAGACGGTATTGCGTCCGTGCTCGATCACGTCGGCCGTCACGGTGGCCGCATCGGTGACGGTGCCATCGACGACCACCGGTGTTCCGGGCGGCAGTTGCGGCAGCGCCGACACCACCCGGGCCACCAGCAGATAGGCCAGCGCGATCAGCAGCCCACCCACCAGCGCCAGCAGCGCGGTGAACAGCAGCGTCAGCCGCAACCGTAACCCGCCCCGCGCCGGTGTGGTGATCGGGCGCGGCGACCCGGCGGGCTCCGACATGGTCACGGCCGGCCCCGACGCATTGGCCGCAGCCCTCGACGGCCCGGTCGCGTCAGGCGCTGCCATTGGCGACCGCGATCCGATACCCGGATCCGACCACCGTGTCGATCACGCCCGGCTCACCGAGCTTGCGGCGCAACGTCATCACCGTCACCCGCACGGTGGTGGTGAACGGATCGGCGTTCTCGTCCCACACCCGCTCCAGCAGCTCCTCGCTGGAGACCACGGCACCGTCGGCAGCGAGTAGCACCTCCAGCACGCCGAACTCCTTGCGGGTCAACTCGATCGGTTCCCCGGCCCGGATCACGGTGCGCCGCGACGGGTCCAGCTCGACCTCGCCGGCCCGCAACACCGGCGGTGCGGCGGGCGTGGCCCGCCGGCCCAACGCCCGCACCCGCGCCACGAGTTCGGCGAATGCGAACGGCTTGGCCAGGTAGTCGTCGGCCCCCAGGGACAGCCCCTGCACCTTCTCATCGATGCCGGCCGCCGCCGTCAGCAGCAGCACCCGAGTCAGGCTGCCCGAGGCCACCAGGTCGGCCAGCAGATCGTCGCCGTGCATGCCGGGCAGATCCCGATCCAGCACCAGCACGTCGTACCGGGTGACGGTGGCCTTCTCGTGCCCCTGGATGCCGTCATAGGCCACGTCGACGGCCATTCCCTCCGCGCGCAGCCCGCGGGCGATCGCGTCGGCCAACGGCTGCTCGTCCTCCACCACCAGCACGCGCATTGCTACCGCCGTCCCGAGATCTCGTCGGATGGGGCCTCCTGCCCCGCCACCGCCAGTTCGGTGATGGTCCTGGCCACCGCCTGCACAGACAGCCCCACCTCGTCCAGCAGCTCGGATCGCGATCCCGCGGCCAGGAATTCTTGCGGCAGGGCCAGTATCGTCACCGGCACCCCCGTGCCGGACAGTCGATCCGCCACCGCCGCACCGACCCCGCCGGAACGCCCGCCATCCTCCAGCGTCACCACCCTGCGGTGATCCTGGGCCAGCTGTACCAGCTCGTCCGGGACCGGCAGCACCCACCGTGGATCCACCACCGTCACCCCGATGCCCTGATCGTCCAGCCGACGGGCCACCTCGACGGCGGTCGCGGCGAACGCCCCCACCGCCACCAGCAGCACGTCGAGCGAATCCCGTTCGGGGCCAGACGGTTCCGGTTCCGCCAGCACTTCGACGCCACCCACCCGGCGCACCGCGGGGATCGGCTCCGGCACCGCACCCTTGGGCCAGCGCAGCAGTGTCGGTCCGTCCTGCACTGCCACTGCCTCGGCCAGCTCCTCGGCCAGGCTGGGCGCGTCCCTGGGCGCCGCCACGCGCAGGCCAGGCACCGTGGCCGCCAGCGTGAGATCCCACATGCCATGGTGGCTGGGACCATCCGGTCCGGTCACCCCGGCCCGGTCCAGCACCACCGTGACCGGCAGCCGGTGCAGCGCACAGTCCATCATCAGCTGGTCGAAGGCGCGGCCCATGAAGGTGGAATAGATCGCCACCACCGGGTGCATGCCACCCATGGCCAGGCCGGCCGCAGAGGTCATGGCGTGCTGCTCGGCGATGCCGACGTCGAAGACCCGGTCGCCGAACGCGGAGGCGAATGCGTTCAGTCCGGTGGGTCCGCGCATCGCCGCCGTCACCGCTACCAGGTCGTCGCGCTCGGCGCCGAGGGCCACCAGCTCGCGGCCGAATACCTCGGTCCAGGTGGTGCCCGGCCGCGGCAGTGGGGTGCCGGTGGTCGGGTCGAAAGCCGGCGGGGAGTGCATCAGCTCGGCGTCATCGTGCTCGGCAGGAGGGTAGCCGTGGCCCTTGCGGGTCAGGCAATGGACCAGCACAGGACCGCGAAAGTGCTTGGCGCGCCGCAAGGCTCGCTCCAGAGCACCGACATCGTGCCCGTCGATGGGGCCCAGATACTTCAAGCCCAGGTCGGCGAACAGGGTCTCCGGCAGCAACCAGTCCTTGATCGCGGACTTGGTCGCGTGCAGCAAGCCGTACAGCGGCCGGCCCACCACCGGCGTGCGCGGCAGGGTCGCCTTCACCCGGCTCAGCATGCGTTCGTAGCCCGGCCGCAGCCGCAGCGCCGCCAGCCGCTCGGCCATCCCGCCGGCAGTCGGCGCGTACGAACGGCCGTTGTCGTTGAGCACGATCACCACCGACCGATCGGGGGCCGCGGCGATGTTGTTCAGCGCCTCCCAGGCCATCCCGCCGGTCAGCGCACCGTCGCCGATCACCGCTACCACGGTGCGATACCGCTCGCCGCGCAGCGCGAACGCCTTGGCCAGGCCGTCGGCGTAGGCCAGCGAGGTGGAGGCGTGCGAATTCTCCACCCAGTCGTGTTCGGACTCGGCGCGGTTGGGATAACCCGACAGGCCCTTGCGGGTGCGCAGGGTGTCGAAGTCGTCGGCTCGACCGGTGACGATCTTGTGCACGTAGGCCTGGTGCCCCACGTCGAACAGGATCGGGTCGGACGGAGAATCGAACACCCGATGCAGGGCCAGGGTGAGTTCCACGATGCCGAGGTTGGGGCCCAAGTGCCCTCCCACCTTGGCGACCTTCTCCACCAGGAAGGCGCGGATATCCGCGGCGGCCTCCACCAATTCCGGCCCGGACAGCGCCCGGACAGCGGCCGGCGAACTGACCCGGCGCAGTCCTGCCACGATTTCTCCTTCTCATAGCGCTGCGGGACCCGCCGGCCCCCGCCGGCGACGTCGGCGACCTCTTGACGGTACCGCCCGCGGCGATCCCTGCGCGGCGGGCCGGGCCGGGTGCGGCACCCGGTGCCCGGCGCATCGCCGGTGATCGGACTACCGTGACGAGTTGTGTCCGTTCCCGAACCCCTGCTGCGCGACGGCGCTGCCCCGCTGGTGATCGCCCACCGGGGAGCCAGCGCGGCGGCTCCGGAGAACACCATGGCGGCGTTCCATGCCGCGTGGGCCGCCGGCGCGTGCTGGGTGGAGACCGATGTGCAGCCCACTGCCGACGACGCCCTGGTGCTGATCCACGACGACGCGGTGGACCGCACCACCGACGGCACCGGCCTGGTGCGCGCCCTGGCCCGCAGTGCGTTGGCCGCACTGGACGCCGGCGCCTGGTTCGACGTGTCGTTCACCGGAACGCGCATCCCGGCGCTGCAGGAACTGCTCGCCGAGCTGACGGGCGGTCGTCGGCTGCTGCTGGAGATCAAGGGCGAGCACACCGCGGAGCAGGTGGCGGCCATCGTTGCGGCGATCCGGGCGGCGAACGCCGCCGACCGAGTGTTCCTGCAGTCCTTCGACGTGCCGGTGCTGCGGCGGCTGCGCGCGATCCTGCCGGAGGAGCCGATCGGCCTGCTGGTGGAGATCATCGGTGACGATCCCGTCGCGGACTGCCACGATCTGGGCGCCGTCACCTACAACCCGGACGTGGCCGAGGTGCTGCGCCGCCCGGACGTGGTCGCCGAGCTGCACCGGGCCGGCATCGCGATACAACCGTGGTTCGTCAACGACCCCGACCAGTGGGCGGCGCTGACCAAGCTGGGCGTGGACGGCATCATCACCGACGACCCGGGCGCGCTGCTGGCCTGGCAATCCGGGCGCATGGCGGGCCGCACCGAGACCTGAGACGGCCGGGCGTCGACCCTTACGCTGGCAGGCATGTGTCGCAACATCACCGCGCTGCGCGGACTGGAACCACCCGCTACCGACGAGGAGGTCGCCGCCGCCGCGCTGCAGTACGTGCGCAAGGTGGCCGCGCTGTCGTCGATCTCCGTCGCCGCCCGGCCGGCGGTCGACGAGGCGGTGGCAGCGATCGCCGCCGCCACCCATCGGCTGCTGGGCGACCTGTCGGCCCGGCGGGTGCCGCCGAAGACCGACCCGCCGCTTCGCCGGCTCGCGGCCGCCCACACGCACTAAGGAAGGGCGACCCGCGCCGGCTACGCCGGCAGGAACCGGGCCACACACTCGACGTGGTGGGTCTGCGGGAACGCATCCAATGCCCGCAACATGTCCAGCCGGTAGCCCGCGCCCACCAGGGCCGCGGTGTCCCGGGCCAGCGCGGCCGGGTCGCATGCCACGTACACGATCACCCGAGGCTCGCGCTCGGCGATCGCCCGGCACACCGCCGGTCCCGCGCCGGATCGCGGCGGGTCCAGCACGACGGCGTCCACCGGGCCGGCCAGCCCCTGCGGCCGAGCCGGTGCCGTGAGCGCAGCGTCCACCCGGGCCCGTAGCGCCAGCGTCCGAGGACAATCGCGCAGATTCAGCGCCGCCAGGGTGGACGCCTCCCGGTCGTGCTCGACGGTGGTGACGGAGCCGTCGGGGCCCACCAGGTCGGCCAGCACCGCCGCGAACAGCCCGACGCCGCCGTACAGGTCCCAGGCGGTGGCACCGGTCAGGTCCAGCTCGCCGAGTGCGTCGGCGACGGCACCGCACAGGGTGTCCGCTGCGTGCGCGTGGGCCTGCCAGAAACCGGTGGCGCCGACGGCGAACGCTCGCCCCGCGGCCCGTTCGACCAGCTCGACACGGCCCCCGGCGACCGGCCGCGCACCGGCCCGAGCGGCGCGTCGCGATCGCCGACCCGGGCCGGCCGACGCCGCGACCAGCGTTCGCCCGCGGCGTTGCCAGGACACCGCGGGCGGCCCGTCCGCGGTACGCACGAGTACCACCTCGTCCGCGCCATCGGGTGGTCGCAGCCCGGCCGCCGCGTCGGTGAGCCCGGGGCCGGCGATCAGGCAGGGCGCAGCGCCGCCGACCGGGACGACGGCGTGCGAGCGGTACCGGCGGGGCCCGATGGCCACGTCACCGCCCCCGGCGGCGCCCGCGCCGACCGCCCACCGCACCCGGGTACGCCAGCGGACACCGCCGCCGGGCAGTTCCTCGACCACGACCGGTACGTCCAGTGCGGCCAGCCGGCGCAGCTGTTCGGCCACCACCGTCGCCTTCAGCTCCCGCTGCAGATCCGGATCGGCGTGCTGAAAATCGCAACCCCCGCAGCCGCCCGGGCCGAAGTGGGCGCACGGCGCATCCACCCGGCGCGGGTCGGCCCGCAGGATCGTCACCGCCTCGCCACGGCAGTACGACCCCTGCTTCACCTCGGTGATCCGCACCATCGCCCGCTCCCCGGGCAGCGCGTAGCGCACGAACACCACCCGGCCGCCGGAGGCCCCGGCACCGCCCAGGCGCGCCACGCAGATGCCGCCGTGAGCGACCGGACCGATGTCCAGCTCGACCTCGTCACCCACCACGACGTCGTCCGGGAGCGGCGGATTCACCGCCCCATCACCGTCCGCCGCGCAGCATCCGGCGCACCACGCCCGTCAGCCGGGGCCCCAACACCTTCCGGGCCGCCGCCTTGCCGCGCCGCTTGCCACGCCGCACCGCATCGTCGGAGAAGGCCTGCCCGAACCACCCGGTGCGCGCCCCGCCGTCCGGTCCGCGCGCGGACCGACGTTCCTCGGCCACCCGCTCCTCGCGCCGTCGCCGCTCGTCCGCCTCGGTGGAGCTGGATAGCTGCCACGGCACGCTGGTCACCATCACCCCCGGGGTGAACAGCAACCGGCCCTTGAGCCGCAGCGCGGACTGGTTGTGCAGCACCTGCTCCCACCAGTGCCCGACCACGTACTCCGGGATGAACACCGTCACCACGTCCCGGGGCGCATCGGAACGGACCCGGCGCACGTAGTCCAGCACCGGCCGGGTGATCTCCCGGAACGGCGAGTCGATCACCTTCAGCGGCACCGGTATCTGCCGGTCGTCCCACTCCCGGGCCAGCGCCGCAGTGTCGGCCGGATCCACGTTGACCGTCACCGCCTCCAGGATGTCCGGCCGGGTGGCCCGGGCATACGCCAACGCACGAAGGGCGGGCAGGTGCAGCTTGGACACCAACACGATGCCGTGGATCCTGCTGGGTAGCACCAGATCCTGCTCGGATCCGGCGAGTTCGGTGGCCACCCGACGGTAGTGCCGGTGGATGGCCTTCATGGTGAAGAAGATGATCACCATCGCCAGGATCGCGATCCACGCGCCGGCCAGGAACTTGGTGATCAGCACGATCACCAAGACCGCACCGGTGCAGCAGAATCCCACCGCGTTGATCGTCTGGGAGCGACGCATCCGGCGCCGGGTGGACGGGTCCTTCTCGGTGCGCAGCAGCCGGTTCCAGTGCCGGATCATGCCCGCCTGCGAGCAGGTGAACGACACGAACACACCCACGATGTACAGCTGGATCAGGCTGGACACGTTGGCGCCGAACCCGATGATCAGCGCCAGCGCCAGCACGGCCAGGAACACGATGCCGTTGGAGAACGCCAGCCGGTCGCCCCGGGTGTGCATCTGGCGGGGCAGGAACGAGTCCTGCGCCAGGATCGAGGCCAGCACCGGAAAGCCGTTGAATGCGGTGTTGCACGCCAGCACCAGGATGATGCCGGTGGTGAACGACACCACGTACAGGCCGATCGGGAAGCCGTCGAACACGGCGCGCGCGATCTGCACCACCATGGTGTTCTGGAAGTAGTCCGCGGGGGCACCGGTCAGCGTCACGCCGGGCCCGGCCAGGTGCACCTTGGTGATCATGGCCATGGTTACCAGGCCGCCGAGCATGGTCACGGCGAGCAGACCCATCAGGGCCAGCGTGGTGGCGGCGTTACGCGACTTGGGCTTGCGGAACGACGGCACCCCGTTGGAGATCGCCTCCACCCCGGTCAGCGCCGCCGACCCGGAGGAGAACGAGCGCAGCAGCAGGAACAGCAACGCCAGCCCGCCGTAGCTGCCGGTGGCCTGCACGCCGAATCCGGCGCTCGGCGAGGTCTGGGTCACGCCCAGCGCGAACTTGGCCAGACCCGTGATCACCATCGCCAGGATCGCGACAATGAAGGCGTACACCGGGAACGCGAAGGCCTTCCCGGACTCCCGGATGCCTCGCAGGTTCAACGCCGCGATGACCACGATGATGGCGACCGAGAACGCCACCGGATGGTCGCCGACGACCCCGACCGTCGAGCCGATGTTGGCCACCCCGGACGCGGTCGACACCGCGACGGTCAGCACGTAATCCACCATCAGGGCGCTGCCGACCGTCAGGCCGAAGTTCGGACCCAGGTTCTTGGTGGCCACTTCGTAGTCGCCGCCGCCGCTGGGGTAGGCGTGCACATTCTGCCGGTAGGAGGCAACCACGACGAGCATGACGAACGCCACGATCCCGGTGATCCACGGCGCGAAGACGAAGGCCGACAGGCCGGCCACGGACAGGGTGGCGAAGATTTCCTCGGGCGCGTAGGCCACCGAGGACAGCGCGTCGGAAGCGAACACCGGCAGCGCGATCCGCTTGGGCAACAGGGTGTGCGCCAGCCGGTCGCTCCGGAACGGCTGCCCCACCAACAGGCGCTTGGCGGCCGTGGTCAGCTTCGACACAACCCGGTAGCCTACGGCGCGTCCGGAGGCACCGCGCTCGCGGAGCCGGGCGCCCGCGGGCGCGACTTCCTCCCCGCACCGGTGGGCGGGTAGGTTGCTGGAAGCGGCGGCGTCCGAGCCATCGACCATGGCGCCGATCAACGCGCGAGGCGAAGGGTCAACCCACGGTGCACATCGTGATCATGGGCTGCGGCCGGGTCGGCTCGCTGCTGGCCCGCCAGCTGTCGGCCGGCGGCCACTCCGTCGCCGTGGTCGACCGGGACGCGGAGGCGTTCCGCCGACTAGGTCCCGACTTCCGCGGCGCGCAGGTGCAGGGCGTCGGCTTCGACCGGGACACCCTGATCCGGGCCCGCATCGCCGAAGCGCACGCGTTCGCCGCGGTGTCCTCGGGCGACAACTCCAACATCATCGCCGCGCGAGTGGCGCGGGAGCAGTTCGGGGTGCAGACGGTGGTCGCGCGCATCTACGACCAGAAGCGGGCCGAGGTGTACGAACGGCTGGGGATCCCCACCGTCGCCACCGTGCCCTGGACGGCGGACCGATTGCTGCGGGCGATCATCCCGGACGGCGTGCTCAGCGAGTGGCGCGACCCCACCGGCAAGGTGGCGATCGCTACCCTGCCCTACCACCCCGGTTGGGTCGGGCGGCCGCTGCGCGAATTGGAGCAGGCCTGCCGGGCGCACGCCTCGTTCGTCATCCGGTTCGGCGACGCCCTGCTGCCGACCGATGCCACAGTGGTGCAGGACGGTGACGTGGTGTACGCGGCAGTGCTCTCGACCGACCTCGTCGATGTGGGCGACCGGGCCGCCGAGATGCCGGCGGAGCAGACGTCATGAGGGTCGCCATCGCCGGCGCCGGGTCGGTCGGCCGGTCGATCGCCGGAGAGCTGGTCGACAACGGCCACCAGGTGATGCTGATCGACCGGGCGGCCGAGGCCATCCAGCCGGAACTGATCGAGGCCGCCGAGTGGGTGCAGGCCGATGCCTGTGAGCTGAGCTCGCTGGAGGAAGCGGGCCTGCAGACCTGCGACGTCGTGATCGCCTGCACCGGCGACGACAAGGCGAACCTGGTGCTGTCGTTGCTGGCCAAGACCGAGTTCGCGGTGGGTCGCGTGGTCGGCAGGGTCAACGACCCGCGCAACGAATGGCTGTTCAACGAGTCGTGGGGGGTGGACGTCGCGGTGTCCACGCCCCGCATCCTGGCGGCGCTGGTGGAGGAGGCCGTCACGGTCGGCGATCTGGTGCGGCTGTTCACCCTGCGGCAGGGTCAGGCGAACCTGGTCGAGGTGACGCTGCCGCCGGGAGCGGCCATCGCCGGTAGCCCGGTGCGCGATCTACATCTGCCACGGGATGCCGCCCTGGTGACCATCCTGCGCGGCGGGCGGGTGATCGTGCCGCAACCGGACGAGCCGCTGGAAGCCGGGGACGAGCTGCTGTTCGTGGCCGCGACCGAGGTGGAGGACGAGGTCCGCCGGGCGCTCGGCTGAGTAGCGCCGCGCTGCCCCGGGAGGCCCGTGCGGGGGGAGGCTGCGGCCCTCAAGCGGGCTCGATTACACCAAGCGGGCTCGATCCACTGGGCGCGCTCGATCAGGCCCGGCGCCGCAGTACGGCCGGCAGGTGCATGCCGTTCGCGGCGCCGACGATCAGCACGGTGGCGATGATCGCCACGATGAACAGCGGGTAGCCCATGGCGAGCCGCGCGACAGCCAGCCAGCCCACCTGATCGGCGCCGTAGAGCCACTGCTGCACGGCAAACCGGGCGGCGAACACGACGACCCACACCAGGGTGGCGGCGTCATAGCGGTGACGAAGGCTCCGGTTCGCGCGCCAGGTGCTGCCGCGGCCGTTGAGCCCCTCCCACAACACGCCGATCAACGGCCACCGGATGATGATGGATGCCAGTGCCACTCCGCCGTAGAGCACGTACGACCAGATGCCGAACAGGAAATAGCCCCGGGCCGAACCCATCCGATGGGCGATAAAGGCGGCGACCCCGACCGCGAGCAGGCCGCCGATGGCCTGCGTCACCGGCTTATGCCGCACCAGCCGCAGCACCGCGATCAGCACGCCGGCCGCCAACGCCGCAATGATGCCCGGGGTGAGCCCCGCGAGCAGGTTGACCACCACAAACACCACGACCGGCAGGCCAGAGTCGAGCATGCCCATCGGGCCGCCCATCTGGTCGAGCAGGGTGGGCCGGGGCCGCTCGGCGTCCGGGGGGCCGGGCTGCTGCTGGTCGGCGTCCGGCGTGGCGGCGCCGGCATCCGGCTGGTGGGTGTGCTCGGTCACGCGCCAACCGGCAGTAGCTGATAGCTCGGGTTGTACATCACCTTGTGGCCGTCCCGGACGGCGATCCGACCGGACGCCCGGAGCGTTCGCCCGGCCTCGATCCCGGCGATGGACCGGCGGCCCAGCCAGATCAGTTCCACGGTGTCGGTGCCGTCATACAGCTCGGCCACCAGGGCCGCCAGCTGGTCACACGGCTGCAACTGCACCGCACGCAGCTTGCCCATGATCTGGGCCCGCTGGCCGGCCTGACAGGTACCCAGCCTGGTGGCGCCGCTGGCGTCCACGTCCGAACACAGGACGTTGGCCTCCAGCTCGTTCTCGTCGCTGGTCAACCGACGCAGCCATCCGCCGATCGCGGTCCGCATGATCGCTACCTACCCCTGGCTCACCGGTGGCGGAACAGAGGGTCCCGTCGAACTCGCCTGCGAGCCTAGCCCGAATGGCACCCTACCGTCGGGGACCCGCGACCCGGGCCGCCACGACCGCACGGTGGACGGAATCACTGCTCGGCGCGCAGGCTCTGCCGGGCCAGCACACCGGCGATCTGGGGCGGCCGGTAGCCCGGGCCCTTGAGCACCTTGCCGTCGGCACGGTGCAGTGGCCGGCCATCGGCCCCGAGCTTGGTCATGTTCGACGCGTGCACCTCGTCCAGCACGTCGTCCAACCCGATGCCGTACACCCAGGCGGTGCCGTACGCGACGTAGACGATGTCTGCCAGCGCGTCGGCCACGGCAACCAGGTCACCGGTCTCGGCGGCCTGGCGAAGCTCGGCGACCTCCTCCTCGATCAGGTCCTGGCGCAGTGTGACCTCACCGGGTGACAGGTCGGCGGCCGGCTGCTGGGCAACCGGCAGCCCGAACGCGAGGTGGAACTCCCGCACCTGGTCCGCAATGCGGCTGGGCCGGGAGCCGCGGGGCCCGGGCTCCCGTTCCAGCTCGACGCCCGGGCCGGCGGCGGGTTCGGGTCCTCGGTCAGGCACAGTCGACGCAGACCGGCCGGCCGTCGCGCTCGGCGGCCAGGCGGCTGCGGTGCTGTACGAGGAAGCACACCGAGCAGGTGAACTCGTCGGCCTGCTTGGGCACCACGCTGACCGTCAGCTCCTCGCCCGACAGGTCGGCGCCGGGTAGCTCGAAGCTCTCCGCGGTGTCCCCTTCGTCGACGTCGACCGCCGAGGACTGCGCCTCGTTGCGGCGCGCCTTCAACTCCTCCAGGGAGTCCTCGCCGACGTCGTCCGATTCGTTCCGGCGCGGAGCGTCGTAATCGGTTGCCATCGTCATTCCTTCATCTCGTGGGGTGGTGCACAGGATGTCCTGTCACGGCGCCGTGGCCCATCTGGTTCCACGGTCGTCGCGCTTGCTAACGCGGCAGCCCCTCGTTTTGTGCCCGCCGGGCACGGTCGAATCCCGCCGGATTCGAACGGGGCGGCCAGCAGGGTAGCTGATCGCCGGGCGGCATGGTGCCCCGGGCTCGTTCGGCGCGCCGTGCGGATCCGACGGCGGCACCGACCGCCTACCCTGGCATCGGGCCGGCGCCGCTGGGCGCAGCCCCTCGGCAGCGCCACCGCGGTGCCGGTGCCCGTCGACGAGGAGGTCCCGCGCCGGTGAGTCCCGATTCCGCGACGTCCCGCTATCGGCGGCGGAACCGCTGGCCGATCCTGATCGTGCTGGTGCTGCTGGTGGCCGGCGGCGCCGTGGTCTGGACGCAGATCCTCAAGCCGGCGCCGGCTGCGGAGACCGGATGCAACGCGCCCGGCCCCGCCCCCAGCAGCGCGGCCAATGCCGCCGGATCGTCGGGCGCCTCCGGCAGCGCGGCCGATGGCGCAACCGGGCGGGGGGCGGGCTCCGCCTCCTCGACCGGCAGCGCCGCCGGGTCCACGGCGGGCTCCCCGCAGACCAGCGCCTCGGTGACGACGTCCCTGGGCGAGTTCACCGACCCGAACGTGCTGGCCGCCACCCGCCCCGCCGACCCCAGCCAGATCCCGCTGCGAGTGTTGAACGCCAGCGACGTCACCGGCCAGGCCAAGACCGTCACCGACGAGCTCCGCACCGCCGGGTTCAGCGCAATCCAGGAGCAGGACAACGATCCTCTGTATCCGGCCTGGGACCTGCGCTGCTACGGCGAGATCCGGTACGGCTGGGCCGGCCTGGCCGAAGCCAGGACGGTGTTGATCGTGGCCCCTTGCGCGCAGCTGGTCCGGGACGGGCGCAGCGACAACAGCGTCGATCTGTCCCTGGGCAAGCTCTACCAGGTGGAGCCGATGAGCAAGAAGGTCCGCGAACAGCTGACCGAGATCAAGAACGCCTCCGCTCCGCCGCCCGTCATCGAGGGCCAGACAATCGCCGTCCGACCCCCGGCGTCCATTCCGCCCCTGCCCAGTCGCGGCGGCTGCCCGGGATGAGCGCCGCCTAAGATCACCGCTGACCACGATCGCCGCAGCACCCCAGCCGGACCCCAGGAGGCATGCTCGTGCCGCACCAGCGCAACCATCCGGGCGGCGGACGGTCCCCCGATTCCAGCGCCGCGGCTACCGGCAGCCTGCCCCGGCACAGCCTGGGCGTCGACATCGGCGGTACCGGCATCAAGGGCGCGCTGGTGGACCTGCGGGACGGATCACTGGCCTCGGACCGATTCCGACTGGACACCCCACACCCGGCCACGCCGCAGGCGGTGGCCGCCACGGTGGCGGACGTGGTCGGGAACGTCGAGTACTCCGGACCGATCGGCGTGACGTTTCCCGGCGTGGTGCAGCGCGGAACGGTCCTGACCGCCGCCAATGTGGATTCCTCCTGGATCGGGACGTCGCTGGTGGACACCCTCGCCCCGCTGCTGCCGGGGACCGTCGTCGGTTTGAACGACGCGGACGCGGCCGGGCTGGCGGAGGTGCGGTACGGCGCCGGCGAGGACCGGGACGGCCTGGTGATCATGGTGACTCTAGGCACCGGGATCGGCACCGCGCTGATCCACGACGGGGTGCTGGTGCCCAACGCCGAGCTCGGGCACATGGAGGTCGACGGGCACGACGCGGAGACCCGCGCCTCGGTCTCGGCTCGAGAGCGTCGAGGCCTGTCCTGGGAGCAGTGGGCGCGCAAGGTGCAGAAGTACCTGCGCCGGCTGGAGAAGCTGCTCTGGCCGGAACTGTTCATCATCGGCGGCGGGGTGTCCAAGCGGCCGGACAAGTGGTTCGACCTGATCGACACCCGGACACCCAAGGTGATCGCCACGCTCGCCAACAACGCGGGCATCGTCGGGGCCGCCCTGGCCGCCGCGGAGGCGCAACTGGGCCCGTCGGCGCGGCGGGGCCGTCCGGCAGCCCCCGGCTCGTCGTGACCGCCTGACCACCGTCCGTCACCGTGGTCCCGCCGACCAACCAGCTGCGGGCCGTACCGGCGATCCCGCGTCACCTCCGCGATGCTCTCGCCCGCTCGCGGAGTTCGCCCCCCGTCTCCCCCGCAACCCCTCGAATCCGGCCGAATTGCCGCTGACCGGGCCGTGTCGGCGCCACATCACCGTTACACTGGAACGGCCGCCATCCGGCCGGCCGATCGGGCCGGGACCGATCGAGCCACGCCACCAACCATCACCACAGGGTTCACGGCGTGCACGGGATCAGGCGGTACTGGTCAGCGAAAGGGCATCAGTGGCAGGCGCAGCAGCAACTTCGCGTTCGGCATCATCCGGCGACGACCATCAGGCACCGGAGGCACAGACCACCAGCGACCCGGGCACGACGATAACTGCCAAGGCCGCGCACTCCCCTGCGGCACGGGCATCGAGCAAGCGATCGGACTCCCGTGGGGCACGCCGCGGCATCGCGGCCGTCGAGGATGCCGCACCCGCCGACGGTGCTGCGCCCAACTCGTTTCCGGCCGGAGAGTCGGCCGGGCAGTCGGGCAGTGCGAAGGCCGGGAAGAAGTCGGGCACGGCCAGGTCGGGGGCAAAGACTCGCGCGACCAAGTCGGGAGCGCCGAGGTCCGGCGGATCGGCCAAGCGCACGGGCATGGGGGACGGCGCGACCGACGGCCCCGACCTCGATGTCGATGCCGACGACGCCGAGATCGGTGATGTCGATGTCGATCTGGCGGACGCCGACGACGTCGACATCGACCCCACAGACGAGGCGGCCGACGACACCGACGGTGACGAATCCGATGAAACCGACGACGCCGAGCCGGCGGGTGCCGCCAAGCCCGCGGTCAAGACCAAGGACGGCGAGTCGGACGAGTTCACCTGGGACGACGAGGAGGAGTCCGAGGCGCTCAAGCAGGCGCGCAAGGATGCCGAGCTCACCGCCTCCGCCGACTCGGTCCGGGCCTACCTGAAGCAGATCGGCAAGGTCGCGCTGCTCAATGCCGAGGAAGAGGTGGACCTCGCCAAGCGGATCGAAGGCGGCCTGTATGCGGTGGAACGGCTGCGGCACTACGCCGAGGCCGGCGAGAAGCTGGCCACCCAGCTCCGCCGCGATCTGAACTGGGTCAAGCGGGACGGCGAGCGCGCCAAGAACCACCTGCTGGAGGCGAACCTGCGGCTGGTGGTGTCGCTGGCCAAGCGCTACACCGGGCGTGGCATGGCGTTCCTAGACCTGATCCAGGAGGGCAACCTCGGCCTGATCCGCGCCGTGGAGAAGTTCGACTACACCAAGGGCTACAAGTTCTCCACCTACGCCACCTGGTGGATCCGGCAGGCGATCACCCGGGCCATGGCCGACCAGGCGCGCACCATCCGCATCCCGGTGCACATGGTCGAGGTGATCAACAAGCTGGGCCGGATCCAGCGCGAGCTGCTGCAGGATCTGGGCCGCGAACCGACGCCGGACGAGCTGGCCAAGGAGATGGACATCACCCCGGACAAGGTGCTGGAGATCCAGCAGTACGCCCGGGAGCCGATCAGCCTGGACCAAACCATCGGCGACGAGGGCGACTCGCAACTGGGCGACTTCATCGAGGACTCCGAGGCCGTGGTGGCCGTGGACGCCGTGTCGTTCACGCTGCTGCAGGACCAGCTGCAGTCGGTGTTGCAGACGCTGTCCGAGCGGGAGGCCGGCGTGGTACGACTGCGCTTCGGACTCACCGACGGCCAGCCCCGGACGCTGGACGAGATCGGTCAGGTCTACGGAGTGACCCGGGAGCGGATCCGGCAGATCGAGTCCAAGACGATGTCCAAGCTGCGCCACCCGTCCCGCTCGCAGGTCCTGCGCGACTACCTGGAGTAGGCCCGCTGCGCTGCCCGTCGTCGGCCGCCCTCCTGCATGGATCAACTAGCCCGGCAGGCACAAAGTTCACCCCACCAGTCCCGGCAGTCACATTTCCGCCACGATCATGCATGCATCCGTGTGTGGGGCCATCACCGGAGTCGGAACGTTCCCGACGCCGCGTGAAACGAGACCGCCGTCGAGTCGAACGCCGCATTGATCGCCCCGGACGCGGCCAACTCCTCGATCCGCCCGCTGACCACCGTCCGCACCGTCGAGCCCGCCCCGATCAGCCAGGCGAGCCCCCCTGCGCGCAAGGCGGTCTCGACATCATGAGTGGACAACACCACCGCGATGGTCCGCTCGGCGGCGATCACCCGCAGCCGCTCCAGCAGTTCGATGCGCGCCGGAGCATCCAGGAATGCCGTCGGCTCGTCCAGCACCAGCAGCCTCGGCTGCTGCGCCAGCGCTCGGGCGACCATGATCCGCTGCCGCTGTCCGTCCGACAGCTCGGCCACTCGCACCGTCGCCAGATCCTCGGCGTGCATCACGGCCAGCGCATCCTCGACGGCCGCCCGGTCGGCCGGGCTGAGCGACCCGGGCGCGCCCCCGTGCGGGTGCCGCCCCAACGCCACCACCTCACCACCGGTCAACAACCCCGGATCGAACCGCTCGGTCAACACCACGGCCAGGGACCGTGCCCGCTCCCGGGGTGACATCCGCACCAGGTCCGATCCGTCCACCTGCATCCGGCCGGCCAGCGCGGGCTGCAAACAGGCGACCGTCCGCAGCAGGGTCGACTTGCCAGACCCGTTGGGCCCCAGCAGCATCGTCACCTCCCCCGGCCGCGCCGTCAGCGACAGTTCCGCCAGCACGGCTCGGGTCTGCCGCCGCCCGTGGCCCAGCCCGCCCCGATAGCCCACGGTCAGCCCGCACAGTCGCAACCCCGTCCCCGTCGCCTCGGGTGGCTGGGGTGCCGCTCCGCGCTCCGCGCGTACCTCTCCGACGCCGCCAGGGGCCGCCGAAGCAGACGGAATGCCCATCACGTCACCGCCCCCGCCGCCAACCTCCGCGAGCGCAGCAGCACCGCGACCACGACCGGCGCGCCGATTACCGCCGTGGTGACGTTCAACGGCAGCACCCCGTCCTGCCCCGGCAACTGGGCCACCACCGCGCACAGCTGACACACCGCCGCCCCCAGCAGCGCGCACCCCGGCACCAGCACCCGGTGATCCGAGCTGCCCAGCGCCAGCCGGGTCAGGTGTGGCACGGCGATGCCGAGGAATGCGACCGGCCCGCAGAACGCCGTCACCGCCCCGGCTATCAGCGCGGTCGCGGTGATGGCCCAGGCCCGGACGCGGCGCACCGCCACCCCCATCGAGGCGGCATAGCGCTCCCCCAGCAGCAGCACGTTCAGCGACCGGGCCAGGACTCCGGCCAGCACGATGCCAGCCAGCACCACGGGCGCCAGCAGCATCAGGTCCGGCCAGTCGGTGCCGGCCACCGAGCCCATCCCCCACAGCACGAACTTCTGCGCTCTGGCCGGATCCGCGAACGCCAGCAGCAGGGACACCCCCGCCCCGGCCACCGCACCGATCATCACCCCGATGATCAGCAGTGCCACCACCGAGCGCACCCATCGGCCCAGTAGCAACACCAATCCCAGCACCGCCCCGGCACCGACCGCCGCCGCCCCGACCGTGCCCAGCCGCCCGGCCCCGCCGACCGCCGCCGCGAACGCCGACGCGGCGCTACCGGATCCGATCGTCACCACCGCCACGCCCAGCCCCGCTCCGGACGAGACGCCCAGAATGTACGGATCGGCCAGCGGGTTGGAAAACAACGTCTGCATCATCAGGCCGGCGACCGCGAGCCCGGCCCCCGCGACGGCGGCGGTCGACACCCGCGGCAGCCGAATGTCGATCAGCAGCACACCCATCTGCGGATCCACCGTGGTCCGGCCGGTGAGCACCCGCAGTGTCTCGGCCAGTGGCACCCCCACCGATCCGATGCAGGCCGCCAGCAGCGCGGTGCCCACCGCCAGCACCACCAGCGACACCAGGACGGCGGTTACCCGCCGACCGCGCCGGGCCGGCAGGGAGCCCGACGATGAGACCGTCGCGGGCGTGGGCCCGGTCGGTGCGACAGCGGCCGGCAGGGAACCCGACGAGGGCGCTGCCACGGGATTCACCCGCGCCGGCGCCACGGTCGCGGCCGCCGGGTGGCGTGGCGTCATCGCCGGGTCACCGTCCTCAGCTCAACTTGAGGTAGAACGCGAAGTCATGACCGGGCATCTTGTCCGGGTGCAGGATCGCCACCAGATCGCCCAGAATCAGGTCCGGTCGCGCCGCCCCCAGCTCGTAGAAGTTGTTGCCACCGGAGGCAGTGACATCCTTCGCGGCGTTCCACACATTGTTGTCCCGGAACGCGGTGAACTTGGCGAACGTCGAGTTCTCCGCCAGCGCCTGCTTTTTCGTGGTCCAGGTGGTGCTGGCCAGCCACACCGGCGCGCCACCGGACTTGGCGAACACGGTCTCGACGTCGGTGGCAATGCTCCCGGTGGACTTGTTCTTCGCCCACGGGTAGGTACCACCGGCGTCGGAGAGCAGTGTGGCGGTGTACGAGCCGCCGCCCGGCACGTACCAGGTGCCCTGGTAGGGCTGACCCGTCACCACCTGCACCGTCGGTTCTCCCCGAACCAGCGCCGCAGTCTGGTGATAGGCGTCGGCAATCTGGTCGAATTGGGTGGTGGCCGCCGAGGCAGTGTCGGTCAGGAGCGCGAAGAACTTGATCCACTCCGCCCGGCCGAGGGGGTTGTTCTCCAGCCAGTCGGCATCGGACAGCACGGGGATGCCGGCCTTCTCGATGCCCGCGTAGGCCGGGTCGTCGGTGCCCCCGGTGATCAGCACATCGGGTTTGGCGACGACCACCTTCTCCGCGTCCACCGTGCCCGCAGCGTCCGCATACTCCGTCACCGATGGCGAAGAAACCCGTTTCAACACTTGCTTTTCGGAGATGTAGGCCTTGGACGCGACACCCGTCAGCACGTCGAGTCGATCCAGCATCACCAGCGCGGGCAGATGGGTGGTCGATCCGGAGAACAGCGAGTGCACGGGGACGGTGACCATCTGCGCATCGGCCAGTGACCCGGACAGTGCCGGGCGCGGCGCCCCACAACGCACCAGCACGTAGTCGGCCGGCTTCGCGCCGGGGCTGGGCTCGGACACCGTCACCACCGCGTAGGAGTCGTGATAGCTGATGGTGAAGTTCTTGGCGTACTGCAGGGACAGCTTGTCCGGGAAGTAGTCGGTGCCCGGCTGGAAGTCGGTGACGCAGCCATCGGGGCCCACACCCCCGGTAGCGCCCGCTCCGCCGGGGTGGCTGCCGGTGGGGCCACCGCCCGAGCTCCCGGCGGAGTCAGTGGAGCCGGCCGATCCCGAGACGGACGGCGAGATGGCGGTGACGGACCCTTCGGAGGACGCCGATTCCGATGCGGCGGTCCCGCTCGAGGCACCGGCGTCGGTCCCGCTCGGGGCCATCGATCCACCGCCGGACGACGTGATCTCCGCACCCGCCCCGCCGGTTGAGGAACAGGCGGACAGCACCAGCGCGGCGGCCAGCAGCCCCGCCAGCAGCACCCGAGGCCCGCGCGATCGACGGGACTCGCGGTGCGGGGCCCCGGCCCGTTCGAGGCTCGAGGGTATGGCGGACGGTTTGTGCGGCACGGCAGGCTCCTTCGGCCTTGCGCTGGTCGGCCGGATCACCGTGGAACTGTCACACGGAGCGGGCCGCCACCCGAGATGTCCCGGGGCCGAGTGCCTGCCTGCCGTGCCCTCCGCGGGGGGTCTGGCCACACGGGCCGGCGGCCCGTGTGCCGACATCGGGTATTCGGACTACGGGCACCGGACCGAACCTCGGTCCGTCCTACTGGCCGTCGCTTCCCAGGCCTTCTTCCGGCCCAGTGCTGCTACCTCGCCCGGGGACGAGGTGACGGCTGTCGTTCCCGATCACCGCTGCGGGACAGTCCCGGATTCACACCGGGTTCCCCGTGGTGCGCCGCCGCTGGGGCGCCGCACCGTCGACGAGCGAACGATACCCCGCCGATGGCAGGCCCGGTCGACGGCCACCGATCAGCCCTCGGTCCGACCTTCCCCCCACTCACCACCACCGCCGGGAAGGTGACACCGACCATCCCCGCGCCATGCTCATGACGAGGATTCGCCGCCCGGGACCTGCCACCGGCCGTGGTGCACCACCTGATCCACCGGCCGGTGCCCGCGGCGCAGCGACGGGGAGCGCCGGTCCGGGGCCGGGTATCCCACCGACACCACCCCGACCGGGGTGAACGCCGTCGGCACCCCGAACGCATCGCGCACCGCGCCGATGCGCTCCGGCGGCACTCCGAAGAAGCATGCGCCGAGGCGCTGATCGACCGCGTCCAGCAGCATCAGCAGCGCGGCAAACCCGGTGTCGATGTCCCAGTAGGGCACCGGCCAGTGCGCCTCGTCCCGGTCGGTCCAGCCCTTGTCCGCCTCGGCGTAGCGATCCAGGTAGGCGTCCCGGTGCGAGAAGCACACCACCAGCAGCGGCGCTCGACGGAGCCCGAGCAGCCAGCTGTCCGGCGATCCCCCGCGATCATCCGGAGGCGCAGTCGCCGACCAGAACAGTTCCCGGTCGGCGGGCTGCTCCAGCACCAGGAAGCCCCAACCCTGCGAGAAACCGGCGCTGGGAGCCCGCAGCGCCGCCACCAGCAGCCGATCCCGCACCTCCGGCGGGATCGGTCGGTCGGGGTCGTAGTTGCGCACCATCCGGCGTCGCCGGATCACCTCGGAGAACTCCACACGTGGCACGGTAGCCGCACCGACCCGGGCGCCCTCGCCGCTCCCGCTGGCCGGCTCGCCGGCGCCCGATTGCGCGCAGGGCGAAATCGGGCCGGTTTCCGACCGGCCGCCGGCACCATGGATGGTGTCACGTTTCGGCTGCAATCCGGCGTGTGGCGGGAACAACTACGGTTGCCCCGGCGTCGAATGAGGTAGAACGCAAGTAGCGCGGCGGCGCACGCCGCGCCAGGCGCCACCCCTGTGGTGGCGGTGAGGACGGGAGGACGACATGACCGGAACACTGACCAGCCCGGCCGCCTTGACCGCCGCCGACCGGTGCGACCGGTGCGGCGCCGCGGCCGCCATCCGGGTGATCCTGGCCAACGGCGGTGAGCTGCTGTTCTGCGGTCACCACGCCCGGGAACACTCCGCCCGGCTCACCGAACTCGCCGCCGTCGTGCACGACCAGCGCGTGGACAACTGACACCGGCCGCGACGGCGGCCATCGACCGAGCAGCTGCGGGCCCGGCGGAGCGATCCGCCGGGCCCACGTGCATCCCGACCCGACCGGCGACGCGCACGGCCCCGGGCACGCGATTCACCCGCCTGCCGTGCGCCGAATGGTCCATGATGAGTGTGGTGCGCCGGGCGTGCACCGCAGCGACCGATATCCGGTTCTGCTGCTCCCGCGGTCGACCCAGGAGTGTCCACTGCCATGAGCTATCCGATCAGCGCACCGCAGGCACCCGGGTACGGCACCTGGCCGGTGGCGTCCGATCCCGGCGACCGCGCCGTGCGTGCCGACATCGCGGCCGCGGTGCTGATGTTCCTCGGTGGCGCGGCGGGCATCGCCCAGCTGTGGGTCCCCTGGGCCCGCGGCGTGCTGGGCTCGTCGACGGCCTACACCGGATGGGACCTGTTCCAGGGCCTGAAGGTGTCGATTCGGGGCGGGGCTGGCTTCTCAACGGTGCTGGGCGCCTACTCGGTGCTGGCGGTCGTGGTGCTCGGCGTGGCGCTGGTGCTGCTGGGCGTGCTGACGCTGCTCCCGCTGGACCACCGGCCGCCCGGCATCGTCGCGGTGGTGGCCGGGCTGGTCGGCGTGCTGTGCGCGGTGTGGTGGGTGTTCTGGCATCTGGGAGCGGGCGACGTCGGCACGATGTTTTCCGCCGGCTGGATCGGCTGGTACCTATTCCTGGTCAGCGGCCTGCTGGGCCTGATCGGGGCGATCAAGGCGCTGGTCTGAGTAACCGCCTTGGGAGTCCCAGATGGCGCTATAACGCCACCTGGGACTCCCAAGGTGACCGTGCCCTCAGATCAGTCCGAGCAGGTGGTCCCGGCGGCGTTCCAGCAGTTCCGCGCTGGCGGCCGCGGACACCGGTCCCGGCACGGCACGGCGAACCCGGGCGTGGATCGCCGCATGCGGCTCCCCGGTGCGTGCCGCCAGCCGGCCCACCAGCTGGTTGACCTCGCGGCGCAGGTCCGCCGCCACCCGCCAGGATGCCGCGCCCTCGGTGCCGGTAGCCGCCAGCTCCCGCTCATCGGCGCCATGGTCCGCGGCCGCCCTGCCTTCGGCGACCCGCCGGCGCAGGTCGGAGTCACGCCGGGCCAGCAGCGCCGCCGTCTGCTCCGCCGTCAGCAGACCGGGCAAGCCGAGGAATTCCTCGTCGTCGGCCGACAGCTCGTACCCGGCGGGCGCCGCCGTTACCGCCCTGCCGGACGCCAGCACGTGCGCGAACGCCGCCTCGGAGTCCACCGTCTCAATGCCTCCGTCACCGCTCGATTCGACGGGTTCCGGTAGGTCCAGCGGGTCCAATCCGTCATCGTCCGCGGTTTGCGGGGGCAGCACCACGGCGTTGCGGTCGGACTCCATCTCGGCGGCCAGCGCCAAGAGGGGCCGCACCGCCGGCAGGAACACCGTCGCGGTCTCGCCGGGCCGACGGGAGCGCACCACACGGCCGACGGCCTGCGCAAAGAACAGCGGGGTGCGGTAGTTGGTCATCCAGGCCAGGCATGCGGCCCGCGGCACGTCCACCCCTTCGGAGATCATTCGGACGCATACCGCCATACGGGTGTCCGAGGTGCGGAATTTCTCGATCTTGCGGGATGCTCGGGGGTCGTCGGACAGGATCAGCGCCGGCCGGTGCCCCGTCACCGTGCGAGCCAGGTCGGCGTACGCGCGGGCGGCATCCTGGTCGCTGGCCAGCAGCAGCCCCGCGGCGTCGGGCATCCCGGAGGCGCGCAGGTGCGTGATGCGCTCGTCCATCGCGGCGATCACGTGCGGCACCCAACCGCCCGCCGGGTCCAGCGCCGTCTGCCAGGCCGCGGCCTCGACCGCCTTGGTGCCGGGATCAGACAACGACGCGGCCACCACCTCGCCGGCGCTGTTGCGCCACCGGGAGACTCCGGTGTACGCGGCGAACACGACGGGGCGGACGACTCCCTCCGCCAGCGCCTCGCGGTAGCCGTAGCTGTAGTCGGCCAGCGAGGTCAACAAATCACCCGAGACGTCGTAGTTGACGAACGGAATCCGCTCATCGGCCCTGGTGCGAAACGGCGTGCCGGTCAACGACAGTCGCCGCGCCACGTCGTCGAACGCCTCGGCGACGGCGTCGCCCCAGCTCAACCCGTCACCGGCGTGGTGGATCTCGTCCAGGATCACCAGAGTGGCCCTGGTGCGGCAGCGCGCAGCATGGATGGCCGGTCGTCCGGCCACCTGTGCGTAGGTGGTGACGTAGCCGTCGGCGCCGTCCCGCACCGGACCCTGGGCATTGGTCATGGTGGGGTCCAGGGACAGCCCGGCCCCGGCGGCGGCATCCGCCCACTGGGTGCGCAGGTGGTCGGTGGGGCACACCACCACTACCCGCTGCACCAGCCGACGGGCGAGCAGGTGACGGGCGGCCGCGAGCCCGAACGTCGTCTTGCCGGCACCGGGGGTGGCGGTGACGAGGAAGTCCTTGGGCAGTTGCTGCGTGTAGGCGGACAGCGCCTGCGCCTGCCAGGCCCGCAGCCGGGGTGACGGTGCGCCGAGGCCCGGCACGACCGCCCGGCCCTGCTGCACCCGTCCCCCTGACGATCGACTCGCCCAACCAGGGCCGGATGGCACTGTACCGAGGCGACGGCGGCGCAGCGGCACGGCACGGCGACGCCGCAGGTGCGCCCGGCGTGTCCAACGCGGCCGGGCCGTGTCGTGTCCTGCGGGGCGCGGCGCCACCCGTCCGGCGGCACGCCGGGCTTCTGGACCGCCCCGTGAGTCACAAGTTCATCGCGACCCGGGTGTCCGGGTGTGGCGGTGGGCCCGCAGCGGGCATGCTGCACGAGTGGACAGTGCGGACGCCGGGGGGCGGCCTCCCCGGCCGGGGCCGGGGGGGCCGGTCGGGGTACCGGCAGCACCCGCGACCGCACCGCGCCCGCACCCGCCGGCGCTCGCGCCGCCCGGGCCCGCCGGACGGCGCGCGTATCCCGCAGGAGACCCGCTGGCCACCGAGGCGCTCGGGCCCGCCCCACCCGGGATGCAGACTCCCGACCCGGACGGCGCCCCCGCTCCGCCAGTGCCCGCTCGCCAGCGACGCCCCCAGCAGGTGTCCTCGTTCGCGCACCGCACCACGCTGCCCTGGCCCCGGCCCGGCACCGGCGCGGTGCCGGTGGTGCCCGGCTCCCGGCGGCGCCGCTGGCTCAAGGTGGCCGGCCGGACGCTGTCCAAGGCATGGAACGACTCGCTGTTCGGGTTGAGCTCGCAGGCCGCGTTCTGGTCGGCGCTGTCCACCGCCCCGCTGCTGCTGGCCCTGTTGGGCATGGTCGGCTTCGTCGGGCACTGGTTCGGCCCGGACACCGTCACCGCCGTTCAGGAGCAGGTGCTGATCTTCCTGCACGGACTGTTCTCCTCCGAGGTGGTCGACACCCTGCTGGAGCAGAACGTCAAGGACCTGCTGCACAACGGGCAGGCAGACCTGGTGTCGGTCGGCTTCTTCATCAGCCTGTGGGCCGGCTCATCGGCGATCTCGGCGTTCGTGGAGGCCATCACCATCGCCTACGGCCAGCACGAGGCCCGGCATCCGGCGCTGGAGCGCTTCTTCGCGCTGGGGCTCTACCTGGTCGCGCTGGTCGCCGGGGTGATCACGCTGCCGCTGCTGGCCATCGGCCCGGAGGCGCTGACCAACCTGTTCCCGACGGGAATCCGCGACACGGCCGGCACCATCATCACGGTGTCCTACTACCCGGCCATCGTCATCGCTCTGGTGCTGCTGCTGGCGACGTTCTACAAGGTGGCCCCGAAGCACAAACATCCCTGGCGGCGCGGGATTCCGGGTGCGTTGCTGGCCACCGGGGTGTTCATCATCGCCTCGCTCGGCCTGCGGCTGTACGTCAGCTACGTCTACACCCATGGACTGACCTACGGAGCGCTGGCGACCCCGATCACGTTCCTGCTGTTCTACTACATGATGGCGCTGGCGATCATCATGGGAGCGCAGTTCAACAACGCGACGCTGGAGTATTACCCGCCGCGGGTGTCGCAGCGGGAAATGCGCAAATGGCAGCGCTTCGAACCGGTGACGGAGCCCGCGAGCGAGCGGTGAGTGAACCGCCCGGGGGGCTAGTCCTTCCCGGGGGGCTGTGCTAGTCCCTCCCGGGGGGTAGGGACCGGTAGATGCGCTCGCAGTCCGGGCACACCGGCGAACCCGGCTTCGGCGACTTCGTCACCGGAAACACCTCACCGCACAAGGCCACCACGTGAGTGCCCATCACCGCGCTCTCGGCGATCTTGTTCTTGCGCACGTAGTGGAACATCTCGGGCGCGTTGTCCGTGGTGGAATCGACCGGCCGCTCCAGCACGTCGGTGCTCGGCCCCCCGGTCGACATCGTCGGCACACTCCGCACTGTCGGCACCTTCGACACAGTCATCTCCGTCACCTCGTCACCGCCGTTCGGTCCGTCACCGACGACGTCGGGTATCCGCTCGCCATGATGCCACCTACCGGCGGCCGGTAGGGTCGGGTGTATGGCGGCAGCTCCCGGACCCCGCTACGAATCGCCGGTCGACCGGGCCATTCGCGAGGCCACCGAGCGCGGCGAGTTCGACAATCTGCCCGGAGCCGGCCAACCGCTGCCGGAGACCGCCCATGTCGACCACTTCCTGCAGCGTTACCTGCAGGAGGGGGACGGCGCCAACTCCGGGTTCCTGCCGCCGTCTCTGCTGCTGCGCCGTGAGGTCGAGGACCTGCCGGAACGCGCCGCCCGGCTGCGGACCGAGCAGGCGGTGCGCACCCTGGTCACCGACCTGAACCGGCGCATCGCCGACGAGATCCGGATGCCCAGCTGGGGCCCGCCGCTGGTGATGCGGCAGCTGGACGTCGAGCGGGTGCTGGACCGCTGGCGGGCCGACCGGCAGGCGGCGGCCGACCGTCGGGCCGCCGACCTGGCCGCCATCCAGGAGGTCGAGCGGACCCGGCGGGCCGATCGGCGCACCGGCCGATGGCGGGGGCGGCTGCGGCGCCGGCCGGACGGGGCAGCATAGTCGCCGGTCGGTCGGGCGTGCCGCCACCGATACACAGGCTTTCCGCGCGGCGGCCCCGGGTGTGGACAACTGCCGATGCGGGTGAGCCGGCCCGCCACACACTGCAGGGCATGACGATCGACGCCCAGTCCGCCCAGGATGAACCGCTGCTCACCGAACGCGACATGCTCACGCGCATCACCGATCTCCTGGCTCCGGCGATCAATCCGGGCCAGCTGTGGGTGCTGCTGCTGGACGGGCTACGCCGGCAGACCCCGGTGATGATCCCGATCGAGGACTGCCCCGACCTGCCGGAGCCGGCGCTGCTGGACGCGCTGGCCGGGGTGCTGACCTCGATTCTTGCGGACAGCCTCGGCGGGGACGGCAGCGTGATCTTCGTCCGGGAACGGCTGGGCGGTGACGACATCACCACCGAGGACCACGGCTGGGCGGCGGGTCTGGCCGGCGCCTGCGGCCGGGCAGGCGTACCGGTCACGGGCATCTTTCTGCTCAGCCCGCACCGGGTACGGCCCGTCGCTCCCTGACCGGCCGCGTTACCGATCCGGGCCGGAATCGATCACCTCGCGCGGCGGGCCGGGCAGCGCACGCTGGTTGTTGAACGAGCCGCGTTTGGCCTTGACCGGCTTGCGCGCCGGGCCGTCGTTGGCAATCAGCACAGCACACCAGGGCAACGGGATGGAGATGACGATCAACAGCACGGCCAGCCACGGGGTCTGGTACAGCACGGCCGCGGCGACCAGGAACGGCACCCGCATCAGCATCATGACCACGTAGCGGCGGCGGCGGCTACGGAACTGCTCGTCATAGGACGGCTGCGCGGCGGTGATCAGACTGGCTCGGCCCTGCGCACCGGATCCGCCGTCAGTCACAGCAGCCGCACCTCGATCACATGGCTCGTTCACAGCCCATTGCCGTCACCTCACGCTACTCCGGCGGGCGGCTCAGGTGGCGCGCGCCTTCGCCGCCGCCTTGGCCGCCTTCTTGGCCGCCCGGACCTGGGCGAGGGTCTGCTCATCGACGATGTCCGCCACCGACAGGGTGGAGCCGGGCACGCTGTAGTCGCCGGCGGCCTGCTGCCAGCCGGGCGGTGTCACGCCGTACTGCTTGCCCAGCAGCGCCAGGAAGATCCGCGACTTCGCGTCGCCGAATCCGGGCAGCGCCGCGAGCCTGCGCAGCAGTTCCGCCCCGTCGGCAACACCGGCCCACAGCTGCGCGGCGCTGCCCTCGTAGCGGGACACGAGTTCCTGGCACACCGCCTGGATGCGACCCGCCATCGCGCGGGGGAACCGGTGCACGGCAGGACGCTCGGAACACAGCGCGATGAAGCGTTCGGGGTCCATGGCGGCGATGGCGGCCACGTCCAGCCGCCCGCCCATCCGCTCGGCGATCACCGCCGGCCCGGAGAACGCCTTCTCCATGGGCACCTGCTGGTCCAGCACCATGCCGATCAGCAGGGCGTTCGGGTCATCGGACAGCAGCCGGTCGGCGGCGGTGTCACCGGTCAGGTAGAGATTCGGCGTGGGCTTCGGCATGGGGCAAGCCTGGCACACCCGGGGCCCGCCGTGTCGATCACGGCGGCGGTGGGCGCCGGAAAAACAGGGTCTATCCGGCATATGGGGCCGATCAGCGCCATGATCGATCCCGCACCCAGCGACCGGATACGCTGCCCCGGGTGACACCCACCCCACTGGCCGATCCCGATGCCGTGGACCGGCTCGGCGCCGACCTGCGCGCCGCCGGGTACGACGCCGAGCACGTGCCGACCCTGCTCGGCCCCGGGGCGAACCACGCGCTCGGCCGGGGGCACCGCTGGCCGGCGTTGCACGTGACCGGCCGCGCCGCCGCCGAGGGGTCGGCGCTGGCCACCCTGGTGCGACTGTTCCTGCTGGGCACGGCCGAGCCAGAGGGCGCGGTGGTGGCGGCGCTGCCTCGTCTCGGCGTGGCGGCGGGCCTCGCCGGCGGCGTGCTGGAGCGGACCAGCGGTGACGGAGACGGCGAGCCCGGCCGGATCCGGGCGGGCCTGGACATCCGACCGCACGCCGACGACGATCGCTCCTACCTGGTGGTCTCCGACCTGGACTCCGACGTTCGGCCGGGGCCGGTGCGACCGGACCACGTGCTGGGCATTGGGGCCGCCTCGGTGACCTTGGCCCGCGCGGTGATCCGGGCGCCGGTCGGCCGGGTGCTGGATCTGGGCACCGGATGCGGCATCCAGGCCCTGCACTGCGCCTCGCACGCGGACGCCGTCACCGCCACCGACACCAATCCGCGGGCGCTGGCGCTGGCCGCCGCGACCGCCCGGCTCAACGGCCAGCACTGGGACCTGCGCGGCGGATCGCTGTTCGAGCCGGTGGCCGGAGAGCGCTTCGACCTGATCGTGTCCAACCCACCGTTCGTGATCTCCGCCGGCGAGCAGCGGTTCTCCTACCGCGACTCCGGGATGGCCGGCGACGAGCTGTGCCGCCGGCTGGTCGCCGAGCTGCCCGACCATCTGACACCGGGCGGCACGGCGCAACTGCTGGCGAACTGGATGATCCCCGCGGGTACCGACTGGCGGCAGCGGGTCGGGTCCTGGATCGCCGGCACCGGTTGCGACGGCTGGGTGGTGCAGCGCGAGGTTGCCGACCCGGCCGAGTACGTGTCGCTGTGGTTGTCCGATACCGGCGAGAGTGTCGCCGCCGACGCCGAGCAACTGGCCGGCGAATGGTTGGACTACCTCGCCGCCGAGGGCGTCGCGGGCATCGGCATGGGCAGCATCACGCTGCGCCGCCCGCCGTCCCGCGCGGGCGCGGTACCCGACGTCGTGTTCGACGAGTTGACGGCGGCCGGTGACGAGCTGACCGGGGCCGAGGTCGCGGCGTTCCTGGCGCGCCGGGCGTGGCTGGCCGACCGCGGTGACGACGATCTGCTGTCGACCCGGCTCTCGCTGGCACCCGGTGACCTGCTGGAGCGGCGCGCGCTGCCCGGGGCAAACGGGTGGCGCACCGTGCTGCGGCTGCTGCACCGACCGGGCGGACCGGGGGCGAGCGTTCAGTTGGACGAATGGGGCCAGGCGCTGCTGGGCGGCTGCACCGGAGCGGTCCCGCTGGGCGTGCAGGTGCAGCTGCTGGCCGCCGCGCACCAGCTGGATCCGGCGGCGCTGGCGGCGGCGGTGCTGCCGGCGGTGCGGACCGCGATCACCCGTGGCCTGCTGCATCCGGTCGACGCCCCGTGAGAGCGGTCGCGTCGCGGGTATCGGCCGCCAGTGTCACCGTGAGCGACGCCGGAGCGGGCGAAGGCCGTCGCCACGAAGTGGCAGGCCCCGACCGCGGAGCGCGGAGCGAACAATCAGACACCGTGGATGGGGCCACCGTCGGCGCCATCGACGAACCCGGTCTGCTGGTGCTGGTGGGGGTGACCCACACCGACACCGCCCGGACGGCCCGTGCGATGGCCGTCAAGCTGCACCAGCTGCGGATCCTGCGCGACGAGCGTTCCTGCGCCGAGGACGGCGCCCCGCTGCTGGTGGTGAGCCAATTCACCCTGTACGGCCGCACCACCAAGGGCCGCCGACCGAGCTGGTCGGACGCCGCACCGGGTGCCGTCGCGGAGCCGCTGATCGACCAGCTGATGGCCGAACTGCGCCACCGCGGCGCCCGGGTGCAGACCGGCGTCTTCGGCGCCGCCATGGCCGTGACCAGCACCAACGATGGGCCGTTTACCGTCCTCGTGGAGCTGTAGACCTGCCCCGCGCTCGCGCGCGCACTCATATGCGGTTCGCATGGCCGACACACCGGGTACCCCGGGAGGGGGCCGACAGTGAGGGTGGCGGGCACCGTCCGCCACCCGGAAGCGGGATCCGACCCGAGGCCGTGCAACCGGAACCCCTCCGGAGACGTCCTGGGAACGAAATCGCCGCCACCGGCGTTTGAACAGATGTCGCAGGGCAGACCCGCCCGTCAGGCGACCGCAATAGGAGGGAGCACCACATGACAGCCTCCCGTGCACTGGCAGACCGGCGGACCGACACCGCCGCGGAACCGGACGACGTGGCCACCGACAAGACGGTCACCCGCGAGTTGGACGACCTGGATGCCCAGGGTCCGTCGGCCGACCTGGTCCGGGTATATCTCAACGGCATCGGGCGTACCGCGCTGCTGACGGCGGAGCAAGAGGTCGAGCTGGCCAAGCGCATCGAGGCCGGCGTATTCGCGCAGCACAAGCTGGAGACCGGCAAGCGGCTGTCCCCGCAGCGCCGCGCCGACCTGAAGACCATCGTCCGGCAGGGTAATCGGGCTCGTAACCACCTGCTGGTGGCGAACCTGCGGCTGGTGGTGTCGCTGGCCAAGCGCTACACCGGGCGCGGCATGCCTCTGCTGGATCTGATCCAGGAGGGCAACCTGGGGCTGATCCGCGCGGTCGAGAAGTTCGACTACACCAAGGGTTTCAAGTTCTCCACCTACGCCACCTGGTGGATCCGGCAGGCGGTCTCGCGCGGCATGGCCGACCAGGCCCGCACCATCCGACTGCCCGTGCACCTGGTGGAGCAGGTCAATAAGCTCTCCCGGCTCAAGCGGGAGCTGCACCAGCAGCTGGGGCGGGACGCCACGCTGGACGAGCTGGCCGCCGAGTCCGGCATCGACGCCGACAAGATCTCCGACCTGCTAGATCACGCCCGCGACCCGGTGAGCCTTGACATGCCGGTGGGTACCGACGAGGAGGCACCGCTGGGCGACTTCATCGAGGACACCGAGTCCGCCTCGGCGGAGTCGGCGGTGGTGGCCGGCTTCATGCACCGGGACATCGACAAGGTGCTGGGCACGCTGGACGAACGGGAGCGCGAGGTCGTGCGGATGCGCTACGGCCTGGTGGATGGTCGCCCCCGCACCCTGGACGAGATCGGCCGCGAGTTCGGCATCTCCCGGGAGCGCGTGCGGCAGATCGAGCGCGACTCGATGGCCAAGCTGCGCACCGGCGACCGCTCCGAGGTGCTGCGGGCCTACGCGAGCTAATAGCCGGGTCGTGAGCCCCACACCGCGTCATGCCGCGGGGTGGGGCTCACTGCTATCCGGCGGGCGCGGCTAGCGCAGCCGGCGGCGCTCATCGAGCGGCGCGGGCGGCGGGCCGATCCGGCCCGTGGCCCCGGTGACGACGATTCCGGCGGGCCCGGCCAGCACCGGGCGCAGCTGTAGCAGACGCACCTCCGGCAGGTCGTCCGCCAGCGCCGACAGGCGCTGCGCCAGGTCCACCAGCGGTGCCCGGTCCACCGCCGGCGTTCCCCGGTAACCGTCCAGCAACGGCGCAGCTCGCGGGGCACCGATCAGGCCGGCAGCATCCAGGTCCGTCAACGGCACCGCCCGATAGGCCCGGTCGTCGAGCAGCTCGATGGCCACCCCGCCGATGCCGAAGGACACCAGCGATCCGAACGACGGATCGGCGGTGACGGAGAATTCCGTGGAGACCGCGGCCTCGGCGACCGGCTCGGAGTTGTCCACCGTGATGCCGTAGCAGCCCAGCAACGCCGCCAGTTCGGCGTCCGTCAGCGCCCGCTCCCCGCCCGCGGGGTGCAGCGCGGCCACCAGCTCGCGGGCCCGGGCCGGATCGACCCCGTCCGGCACCCGCACCCGGCCGGGTGGTGTGGCGAGCCAGTCGGCGTACCGCCACGCGGCGGCCAGCGCGGCAACAGCCCGCTCCGGCGACGGGTAGCTGGGCACCGACCCCCGCGCCGCCCCGGCCGTCGGGTCTGACGCCGCGCCTCCGCGGGCCCCCGGGACTGCCAGTTGGTCCGGGATTCCCTCCGCGGCCAGGAATGTCGACAGCACCGGTACGGTCACGTCGCCGGTCGCCGCGCGCAGCGCCGCGGCGTGCTCGGTACCCGCGGTGGCCACCGGCGGCACGAACACCACCAACACGGCCCCGACGCCGGAGCCGGCGGCGTTTCGCACCGCGCCCGCCAGCTCCTGCGGTCCGACCGAGACTCCCAGGTCGACCGGCGCGTCGCCGGCGACCCGCAGCCCCGCGTCCAGACAGGCGTCCAGCGCCAACAGGCCCAATGCGGTCGAGTTGCCCACGATGGCCACCGTGCGGTCCGCGGGCACGGGCTGGCAGGCCAACAGCAGCGCGACGTCGAAGGCGTCGGACAGGGTCGCCGTGCGGATCACCCCGGACTGTGCGAACAGCGACGCGACCGCCGCCTCGGAGATCGGCGCGGCGTTCACTCGCAGCCCGGCGGGAACCAGGGCGTGCCGGCCGGACTTCACGGCGATCACCGGCTTGCTGCGCGCCAGGGTGCGGGCCAGCCGGGCGAACTTGCGGGGATTGCCGAACGACTCCAGCTGCAGCAACACGACTTCCGTGCGATCGTCGGTCTGCCAGAACTGCAGGAGGTCGTTACCGGACACGTCGGCGCGGTTGCCGGCGGATACGAACGAGGACAGCCCCAGTCCGCGGGCCGCGGCGTCGGCCAGGATCGCGATGCCCAGCGCGCCGGACTGGCAGAAGAAGCCCACCCGACCGGCGGGCGGTACCACCGGAGCCAGGGTGGCATTCAACCGCACGGCGGGGTCGGTATTGACCAGGCCCAGGCAGTTCGGCCCCAGTACCCGCATGCCGGCGGCCCGGGCCAGGCTGACGATACGGCGCTGCGCTCCCGCCCCATCAGAGCCGGCGTCGGCGAAGCCCGCCGTCACCACCACCAGTCCGTGCACCCCCTTGGCCCGGCACGCCCGCATCACCTCATCCACGCTCGCCGCGGGCACCGCCACCACGGCCAGGTCCACCGGATCGGGAATGTCGGTGACGCTCGGGTAGGCCCGCACCCCTTGCACCGACAGCGATTCCGCGTTCACCGGGTAGACCGGACCGGCGAACGAGCGCAGCAGGTTGACCAGCACCGCGTGCCCGATCTTGGTGGGATCGGTCGAGGCGCCGATCACCGCGACCGACGCCGGGGCCAACAGCCGGGCGATGGAGCGCGACTCGGCGCGCTGCTCCCGGGCGGCCAGCACCGCGCGCGAGGCGTCGGTGGGCCCGATCTCGAAGGCGAGATCCACCACGCCGGAGGAATACTCGCGGGTGACGGCGTAGCCCGCGTCCAGAAACACTCGGAGCATCTGCCGGTTCTCGCCGAGTACCTCCGCGGTGAAGGAGGTGATGCCACGCTCCTGCGCCGCGGCGGCCAGATGCTCCAGCAGGATGGAGCCGAGCCCGCGGCGCTGCTGATCGTCCTGCACCACGAACGCCACTTCCGCGCTGCGAGCCGACGGCATAGCGGGGTCTGCCCGGCGCTGCGCGGCGGCAGGCTGGTCGAGCGCAGCAGGAGCGAGCACGTCGGCATCGCTATCGCCGGCCGGCAGCGCGTGATAGCTGCCGGCCGCGATGATGTCGTCACCGGACTGCACCACCAGGCACACCCGGGTGCGGTAGTCCACGTCGGTGAACAACGCCAGCAGCGCGTCGGACACCTCGGTCACCGCGGAGAAGTAGCGCAGGTACCGGCTGCGATCACTCATCCGGGCGTGCATGGCGCGCAGCGCTTCGGTGTCGTCGCGGTGCACCGGCCGGATGCGCGCGACGGACCCGTCGGCGGTCAGGACGTCCGCCTCCCAATGTGTCGGGTAACCGGCGGCCTCCGGCTCTCGGTCAGTCACGGGGGTCGAACGGGTCCAGGCCGTACAGCGGGAAGATCTCCGAGCGCACCTGGCTGATCGCACGATCCACCGGGGTACCGTCCTGACCGTCCCACGGATCGAAAGCCACCGCCACGCCACCGTTCTCGCTCATCGATGTCGGCGGCTCGATCATCGGTCTGGCCGCCGCGGCGGCGGCGATCCACTCCTCGCCGATCGGGGTCGACGGGGCGATGTCCCGGTCGGCCACCAGGGCCAGCAGGTGCGTCCAGACCCGTGGCACCACCCGCACCAACGCATATCCGCCGCCGCCCAGGGCGAGCCAACGCCCACCGGCGGTTTCGCCGGCCAGCTCGCGCAGCGCCCGATAGGACGCCAGCTGGCCGTCTACCGACAGATTCAGGTCGGCCAGCGGATCCTCGCGGTGCGAATCGGCGCCGTGCTGGGTCACCAACACCTCGGGCGCGAATGCCCGCAGCACCGACGGCACGATGGCGTGGAACGCCCGCAGCCAGGCCGCATCCGAGGTGCCGGCCGGTAGCGGCACGTTCACGGCGGTACCGGCCGCGGCGCCCCGCCCGCTCTCGGTGACGAACCCGGTGCCGGGCCAGAGCGCCAGCGGTGTCTCGTGCAGGGACACCGTCAGCACCCGTGGGTCGTGGTAGAAGGCGCGCTGCACCCCGTCACCGTGGTGCACGTCCACATCCACGTACGCGACCCGGCCGACTCCCTCGGCCAGCAGCGTCGCGATGGCTAGCGCCGGATCGTTGTAGACGCAAAAGCCCGAGGCGGCGTCCGGCATCGCATGGTGCAACCCGCCGGCGATGTTGACCGCCCGGTCCACCTCGCGGCGGGCAATCGCCCGAGCCGCCGCCACCGAACCACCGGCGATCAGCGCCGCGGCATCGTGCATTCCGGGGAAGGTCGGATTGTCGGCGGTGCCCAGGCCGTGCCCGACCCGATCGCCCCGCCCGGACTCCGACGCGCGGCGCACCGCCTGGATGTACTCGGCCGTGTGCACGGTGGCCAGCAACGCGTCGTTCGCCGGCTCGGGCGCGGTGGTCTCGATACCGTCCAACACCCCGAGGTCGCCGGCCAACCGCCAGGTCAACTCCCAGCGCAGCGGATGCAACGGATGCGCGCCACCCAGGTCGTAACGCAGCATCGCCGGGTCCCAGATCACCAGCGGCCGCGCCATGGCTGTCACGGTAGCCGCTCAGCCGGTCTCGACGGGTCTGCCGAGCGCGCACCAGCCGGAGTACGACCCGGGGTACAGCGCGAACGGCCGGCCCACCACCGCCCCGGCCAGGATAAGCGCACAGGCCGTGACCCCGGATCCGCAGGACGCCCCTGCCGTCACCCCGGCGCGGGCACCGGCGCCGTCCAGCACCATGGCCAGCTCCGCCGGTTCCAGCAGCCTGCCGTCCGGCCGATGCACCATGGCGGCCGGAACGTTGATCGCGCCGGGAATGTGCCCCGCCACCGGGTCCACCGGTTCGACCTCGCCCCGGTAGCGCTCGGCAACCCGGGCGTCCAGCAGCACGGATTCCCCGTCACCGCCGTGCACCCGTTCCCCGGCGCCGTCGCGCGACGACCGCCCCGCCAGCGCCGACGCACCATCGGCGTCCACGGTGGGCATGCCACCGGGCCGCACCGTCGCCGTCCCACCGCCCGGCTCGGCCACCGCACCGGTCACCACCGGCAGCCCCTGCGCGGCCCAGGCATGCAGCCCGCCGTCCAACACCGCGACCCGGGTGAGCCCCGCCCAGCGCAGCAGCCACCAGGCCCTGGCGGCTACCGACGCGTCGCGTTCGCCGTACACCACCACCGTGCTCGACTCGTGCACCCCGGTTCGCCGCAGCAGATCCTGCAGCACGCCCGGATCGGGCAGCGGGTGACGCCCGCCCTGCCCGTCGAGGCCGCCGGGTGGCCCCGCCAACTCGGCGTCCAGGTCGACGAACATCGCTCCCGGCAGGTGACCGGCCAGATAGCCGGCGCGATCCGGCCCTGCCAGCGTCCAGCGCACATCCAGCAGGACCGGCGGCGGGGGGCGGTCCAGCAGGACCGCCACGTCGGCCGCGCCGAGCAACACGGATCCAACCGGACCGGCGTCGGTGAAACCCGGCTCGACGCCTGGATGAGCGTCCGACATGCCACCATCCTCCCAGCCGACTGCCCGGCCGGTAGGATCGGGTTGGGCCGAAGTCTTCCGGGCAACGGGTGTGCCCGCTGGGAGGGACGCACGTTGAACGACCTCATCGACACCACGGAGATGTACCTCCGCACCATCTTCGAGTTGGAGGAGGAGGGCATCGTTCCGCTGCGCGCGCGAATCGCCGAGCGGCTGGCCCAGAGCGGTCCGACGGTGAGCCAGACGGTGGCCCGGATGGAGCGGGACGGTCTGCTCGTGCTATCCGGCGATCGGCATCTGGAATTGACCGACGCCGGGCGGGAGCGCGCCACCGCGGTGATGCGCAAGCACCGGCTCGCCGAGCGGCTGCTGCTGGACGTGATCGGGCTGGACTGGCAGGACGTGCACGTGGAGGCCTGCCGGTGGGAGCACGTGATGAGTGAGCAGGTGGAGCAGCGGCTGGTCGACCTGCTGGGGCGCCCCCGCACCTCCCCCTACGGCAACCCGATTCCGGGCCTGGACCATCTCGGGGTGGACACACCGGCGAGCGAGGAGACGCACGCCGACCTGATCACCGCCGAGGAGGCGGCGCGTCGTGGCGGCCGGTTCGAGGTGCGGCGGATCATCGAGGTGGTGCAGAACCGGCCGGAGGCGATGGCGCTGCTCAAGCGAGGCGGCGTGGTGCCCGGTGCGGCACTGGAGTTCACCGGCAACAACGGTCTGGTCACCGTGTCGTCCGCCGCCGCCGAGCCGGTCGAGTTGCCGGCGGACGTCGCGGACGGCATCCAGGTGCGCCCCGCCTGACGGCCGCCTCACTCCCCCGGTGGTGTCGACCGCAGTCCGAGCCGGACGATCACTTCGGCGGCGATCTCGCTCGGCGTCCCGGCCACGTCCACCTCGAGAGCGTGCTCGTCCGGGTCGGGCGGCTCCAGGGTGGCGAATTGCGAATCCAGCAGCGAGGTCGGCATGTAGTGGCCATGCCGGGCAGCCAGCCGGCCGCGGATCTGCTCCCGGTCTCCGACCAGGTCGACGAACACCACATGATCGCCGCGCAGCAGGTCGCGGTAGCTGCGCCGCAGCGCCGAGCAGGTGATCACGCCAGGGCGGCCGGCGCGGGTGTGCTCGGCGATCCACGCCGCCACCCGGTGCAGCCACGGCCAGCGGTCGGCGTCGGTCAGCGGGTGACCCGCAGCCATCTTGGCCACGTTGGCCTCCGGGTGCAGGTCGTCGCCCTCGGCCATGTCCCAGCCCAACCGGGTGGCCACCAGCCGTGCCACGGTGGTCTTGCCCGAACCGGAGACCCCCATCACCACCAGCACGGGCTGCTGGCCGAGCCCGGCGCCGGTGCCGGCCTCGTCGTCCGCCGTGTCGTCGACCATCGTCCCTCCGACGTTCCGCGGACGGTTCGCGGCTCGTGATCCCGTCACCCGGTGACGCTACCGGGCGGCCGTCGGTAGCGTGGACGGTGATGCCCGCACCGCTCGCCGACCCCGCCGGGTCCCCCGTGGATGCGATCGCGTCCCTGCTGGCCGCGCGGCGGACGGTCGTGCTGACCGGGGCCGGGCTGTCCACCGACTCGGGGATTCCGGACTATCGAGGGCCGGGCTCGCCTCGGCGCACCCCGATGACCATCGCCGAGTTCCGCTCCGGGCCGGCGGCGCGGCAGCGCTACTGGGCGCGCAGCCATGTGGGGTGGTCGCGAATGTCGGCGGCCCGGCCGAACGGCGGTCACCATGCGCTGGCCCGGCTACAGGCCGCCGGAGCGGTCACGATGATCATCACGCAGAACGTCGACGGGCTGCACCAGGCGGCCGGCAGCGACCCGGTGGTCGATCTGCACGGCCGGCTGGACACCGTGGTGTGCCTGGACTGCGGCGCCCGCAGCTCCCGGGTCGCATTGCAGCGACGGCTGGCCGAGTTGAACCCGGGGTTCGGCGGTGACGAGATGACCGGTGTGGCGCAGAACCCGGACGGCGACGCCGAGATCGCCGACACCTCCTCGTTTCTGGTCGCGTCGTGTCTGCGCTGCGGTGGGGTCCTCAAACCGGACGTGGTGTTCTTCGGCGAGAACGTGCCCGGCGCGAAGGTGCGGCGCAGCTATCAGGCGGTGGACGCGGCGGAGGCGCTGCTGGTGGCGGGCAGTTCGCTGGCGGTGATGTCCGGCCTGCGATTCGTCAAACATGCTGCGGCGCGGCGGATCCCGGTGGTGATCGTCAACCGCGGTGCGACCCGCGGCGATCGACTGGCGACGCTGGTGGTGGACGCCGGGTGCACGGCCACGCTGCAGGAGCTGGCGGAAACAGTGGCTTGATCGCCCCGGCGCCCGACCTTACGGCTTGTCGACCACGATGGTGACGGTGGCGGAGTCGTCCCAGTCGGCGCGGAGGCTCGACCGCACGTCCCATCGGGCGGTGCCGGGTTCGAATGCCACCAACTCGGCACGATCGCCGGCATTCCACCACGCAACGACCTGCGCCCCCGGATAGGCGCTTGCCTCGGCACCGGGCGGCAGCAGGAGTCGCTGCCCCGGAATCAGGTGCACCGTGCTGTCCGCGGTCAGATCGGTGATCTCGACCGGATCGGGAATGTCGGGCGCGGTGACACCGGCGGTGACGGTGAGCGCCATGTGCAGCGGTTCGTTGGGGTGGGCACACGGCCCGTTGGGGCAGTCGAAGTGCTTGTCGTAGTTGGGGAAGTCGATCTGCACGGTGCCCGAGTGCAGCATCAGCAGGCTGGTTCGCGGACCGTAGTAGGTGACCAGATCCAGGCTCCGCGGGTCGACCGACAGGTGGACCTCGCTCGGGCCGGTGAACGTCACCCAGTCGCCCACCGCGGCGGTCGCGGTGCCGCCGTCGCTCACCGTGATACGCCGGGCGTGCACACCGTCGGGCACCCAGCTATCCGCGGCGGGCGAGGCGGTCGGCCCAGCCGTTGCGGTGCTGATGGGGGTGCCGGCCGTGGCGCACCCGGCGAGGCCTACCGTCGCCGCGAGAACGATGCCCCCGAACAGCGCAACGGACTGCCGGGACACTCGCCCCGCCCGGCGCCGAGACGCTGCCAGGAACTGAGCCAGGGGCGATGGCGCGGCCCACGGAACGGATCGGTCTATCAACGGCATGGTCCATGAGACGCTGCCGGAACCGGCGCGGTTCCGCGCGGTTGCCGACCTGCCAGGCGCGCGCGATGCGCCTACCATGACCTTTCGTGTCTATCTCCCACCGCCTCACCGTTTCCCGCACGTTGGTCCTGACTGCCGCGTCGACGCTGGTGGCAGCCCTCCTGACCACCGTCACCGCGACCGCAGCGGCTGCGTCGCCTCCCGCATCCGCCGGTACGTCCCCGACCGGCTCGCGCACCGTCGACTTCGCCGGCGTCAGCGTCCGGGTTCCGGCCGCGTGGCCGGTCATCGACGTGGACGGCGTGCCGGGATGCGTCCGCTACGACCAGCACGCGGTGTACCTCGGCGAGCCGTCGGAGTCGACCTGCCCGGCGCGAGTGATCGGCGGAGTCGGCACCGTGCAGATCGTGCGCGGCCTCTCGAGCGGCGCCCAGCCGACCGCACCGATCGTGCGGGTCGACGCGGACGGCCACACCAGCGTCGCCCTCGGCCGAACCGCCACGCCACGGGTCATCGTCACCGCAGACCCGGCCGACCCGACCCTGGCGGGCTCCATCGCCGCCAGCACCACCATCGACGGCGCCACCGTCGGCCCGGTCGCCGTCGCCGACGCCCGAACGGTTGTGGACGCCACCGTCGCCCACCTCACCAGCGGCGCGCCCACCGCGTCCGGTCGCACCAGCACCACACCGACCGCGCCCACCACCTCGGACTCGAGCTCCGACCTGGCGACCACCACCGCCGCGGTCCCGGCCCCGGTGACCTTCTCCGGCAAGGCCTTCGACACCTGCACCGCCCCGACACAAACACAGATGACGGCCTGGCAGTCGTCCCCTTACGACGGGGTCGGGATCTACGTGGGCGGGATCAGCATGGGGTGCAAGCAGCCAGAGTTGACGCCCTCCTGGGTGACTACCCAGCGCCAACGCGGTTGGCACCTGCTACCCATCTACGTCCCCGTGCAGGCCTCGTGCGCGAAGACCTCCTCGGGCGACCCCTTCCCGCACCGGATGAGCTCGAACGCGACGACCGCAGCAACCCAGGGCACCAACGCCGCGAACAATGCGATCGGCCATATGAACGTCCTGGGGATAGGCGCCGCCGGCAACCCGATCTATCTGGATCTGGAATCCTGGGACACCACCAACACCACCTGCACCAAGGCCGCAATGGCCTTCACCAACGCCTGGACGGTCGCGCTGCACCAAGCCGGGTACCTGTCCGGCTTCTACTCCAGCGCCGGCACCGGCGTGGCCGCCCTGGTGAACGCGGTGCAGCACCAGAGCGGTTTCCACGCCCCGGACGCGGTGTGGTTCGCCCGCTACGTCTCGAAAATCGACGATAACGTGACGATGACAGATCCAGCGATCCCCGCCGGTCTGTGGGCGAACCACCAGCGCGCCAGACAGTACTTCGGCGGGCACTACGAGACGCACGGCGGCCGGACGATCAACATCGACTCGGATGTGGTGGACGGCCCGGTGGTGCCGACGCTGCCGACGCTGACGACGGCGTCGTTGCCCAACGCGGTGCCAAACGAGTCGTACTCCACCACCGTCAGGGCCCAGGGCGGCGTGACTCCGTATTCCTTCTCGGTGACCTCCGGCACGCTGCCCGCCGGCCTGAAACTGGGTACCGGCGGCAAGCTGTTCGGCACCGCCACGACCATGGCGGCGCCCGTCTCCGTCACGATCACCGTCACCGATGCACGGGGCGCCACGGCCAGCCAGCGGTATTCGATCGCGGTGACGTTCATCGACGTGCCCACCAAGTCCGGCTTCTTCGACGACATCGCCTGGCTGGCGAACGGCGGTGTCACCAGCGGGTACTCCGACGGCACCTTCCGGCCCAGGGCCTCGGTGTCGCGGCAGTCCATGGCCGCATTCCTGTACCGCTATGCGCACGACGGTGCCAAGGCGCTCGCCTGCACCACCGCCCCGTTCAGCGATGTTCCCGTCGGCAGCCAGTTCTGCGGCGCCATCGCCTGGCTGAAGGCCGAGAGGATCAGCACCGGCAACGCCGATGGCACCTTCGGTCCCACGGCCATCGTCGTCCGGCAGTCCATGGCGGCGTTCCTCTACCGCTACGCCCACGGCGGGGCAGACGCCGGAGCGTGCACCGGATCGCCACCATTCCCGGATGTCTCAGCGCAGTCGGTCTTCTGCGGCGACATCGCCTGGCTGAAGGCCGAGGGCATCAGCACCGGCAACGCCGACGGCACCTTCGGCCCCAACACCGCCGTGTCCCGTCAGGCCATGGCCGCCTTCCTGTACCGGTTGAACACGGCAGCGCCCAGCTGACCAGGACGACCATCGCCGGGGTGGTGCCGCAACGGCGCCACCCCGGCGGCGGCCACCCGGCAGATCAGCTGGTGATGTCCTTGCCGGCAAACCGGGCCCAGGCGGCCAGGTAGGCGATCAGCGCATAGCAGGCCGCCACCAACACGCCCTGCTCGATGCCGTCCCAGGCGACCGGTCCACGCAGCAGATCACCAAAGTTGGTCCACCTGTGGGTCAGCAGCCACGGTCCCAGCCCGGACAGTTGCGGTATCGAGTCCAGGATGAACATGCCAACGGTGAGCACCACCAGCGCGATCATCGCGGCGATCGGCTGCTCGGTGAGGGTGGACAGGGCGAGGCCGATCGCGCCCAGCGCCGCGAGCTGGATCGCCAGATACAGGGCCGCCCCGGCGATCCGCAGCAGCCCACCGCCCCACCCGACCTGCCCGCCGGACAGCAACGTCATGCTGCCGCCATCAAACAGGGCGAGACCGGCGACGGTGCCGACCACCGTCACCAGGGCCGTGGCCGCCACCGCGAAGATCGCGATCGCGGCGTACTTCACCGCCAGCGCCCGGCTGCGTCGCACCGGCACCGTCAGTAGGTAGCGCAGCGTGCCCAGGTTGGCCTCGCCAGCGATCGAGTCGCCGGAGATCACCGCGACCGCCAGCGGCAGGAACAGCGTCATCTCCACCGTCAGCGCGGCCAGTGGCACGAAGAGGCCGTTTCCGGTGATGGCGCCCAGGAACGCCGGGCCATCACCGCCGGGACGGGGGGCGGACAGCTTGACCGACACCGCTATCACGATCGGCACCACCGCCAGCACCGCCAGCCCGGCGAGGTTGCGCCGGCGGCCAAAGATCAGCCGTAGCTCCGAGGCCAGAAACCGCACGGACGGTCGCCGGCTGGCCGCACCGGCTCGCGACGTGAGGCCCGAGACCATCTCAGCCGTTGACATCGAAGCCCTCCCCGGTCAGCGACACGAACAGCTCCTCCAAGGTCGGCCGGTCGATGGCGAATCCCAGTACCGGGGCACCGACCGCCACCAGGGCCGGCACGATCGACTCGGGCGCCACAACGCCCAGCGCGCCCGATACCTCTGCCGCGTCCGTACGGACGTCGGTCAGGCCGAGACCGCTCAGCACCGCCGCTGCGGCGGACCTCGCGGTGGTCTGCACTCGGGCTCGCTGCGCTCCGCCGAGCCTGACCTCGGCCACCGTGCCCTGGGCGACCAGCGCACCGGCATTCATCACCCCGACGTGACTGCAGATCTGCTCGACCTCGGCCAGCAGGTGGCTGGAAACCAGCACCGTGGTGCCGTCGGCGTTCAACGAGCCAATCAGAGTGCGGACCTCCCGGGTGCCCTGCGGATCCAGTCCGTTGGTGGGCTCGTCCAGAATCAACAGCCGCCGCGGCATCAACAGCGGGGCGGCGATCGCGAGCCGCTGGCGCATGCCCAGCGAGTAGGCGCGGTAGTGCTTTCCGGCCGCCGGCAACAGCCCGACGCGGTCCAGCGCCGCATCGATCCGGCGCCGCGCGGTGGCCGGGTCGGCATACCGGTCGGCGGCATCCAGCCGGGCCAGGTTCGCCCGGCCGGACAGGTAGGGATGAAACGCCGGGCCCTCCACCAGTGCGCCCACCTGCGGCAGGGCGTGGGCGGCGCGTTCCGGCATCGGCAAGCCGAGCAGGCGGTGGCTACCGACGGTGGGCCGCACCAGGCCGAGCAGCATGCGAATCGTCGTGGTCTTGCCCGATCCATTGGGCCCCAGGAAGCCGAAGACCGCGCCGGCCGGAACCCGCAGGTCGATGTGGTCGACCGCCAGCTGATGACGAAACTGCTTGGTCAGGCCGCTGGTCTGGACGGCGGCGCCATCCGCGTCCGGGACGGACTCTCGATCGGATCGCCCGCCGGGTACCCTGCCCGGTGCCCGCCTCCCGGCCGGTGCCGCGGGGATGCTCACCACCCGGCTGGTTTGCGCAGTGGTCGCGGGGTGCGTCATCGGTCTCATCGCGAACCTAGCGCCGCATACAACAGATCGGGCGGGACAGCGCCGACCGCCATCCGGCCGTGGTCGGTGATCACCGCGGAGAACAATGCGGTCCGCAGCAGCCGGCCGGACCCCCAGGATCCGGACACCCTCGGCAGGGCGGCCAGCACCGCGCCCAGACCCTGGCCGCCCGCGGCGTGACCCGACCCCGGCCCGGCACCGCCCCCCGGGACGATGGCGCTCAGACCGCGGCGAGCGCTGGTGACCAGCACGGCCGACCATCCGGTACCGACGATGCTGGTGGCTCCCGGCGGTGTGCCGGTGCCGGGCCCCGCCCCGCCGGGGGTCCCGGACCGGCCGGTCGACGTCCCCGCACCGCGGGCACCATCCGACGGACGGCCGCCGATCGCGCCTCCCTCTCCGGCCCGATTGACCGTGGCTCCCGGCGGCGGGTTGAACGTGAACTCGGCGGCATCCGGGCGGGAGAAATCGACGGTGCTGAAGCCGACGGAGAAGGCGGGGTCCTGCTGGCCGGTGGCGTACACCTGCACCCGCAGCGGCACGTGCTCGGCCGAATCGATGGCGATGCGCACGGACGAGACCAGCGACCGGTCATCCTTGGGCCTGAGCACGAGTTGGTAGGCCAACCGCCCGGCCACCCGCACACCAGGATCGGTGCTGATGATGGTGGACGGGGTCAGGGTCCGCAACACCGCGGCTGCGGCCTGCTGCGGACTCGTCGGGATCGCGGTACCCAGTGGCACACCCGCCGACGGGCCGTTCACCGCCGCGTCGAGGTGCTGCGGCACCGTGGCGTGGGTGGCGGTGTTACTGGTGCTGGACCAGATCCACAGATCCCTTCCGCTGCGGATGATGTCGGATTCCCCGAGTGAGCCCAGCAGGGCCACCCGGATCCGCTGCGGACCGGCGTACCACAGCCGCAGGGTGTGCGTGCCGGCCAGCATCGAGGTCAGATCGGAGCTGCCCATGCCGCCGAGCAGGGGCGCGGTGCCGAGGGATGGCAGGTTCGGCAGGCCCAGATCGGAGGTTTGCACGACGGTCCCGGACAGCCCCGTCACCGCCGACGAGTGCACGTCGGCAACCAGCTGCGCGGCGCTGCGCGCGGGCAGCACCGCGGTTCCGGCATCGGTCGCCGAGGCGGTGACGGTACCGATCGCCGCTCCACCGCCGATGATCAGTGCGGCGGCGGCCGCGGGGACGAGCCACCGCAGCGCCGGGACGCGATGGACGATGCTCCTGGCGGCAGTCATATCGGCAGTCATATCGGCAGTGTCCGCCGGCGCACCTGAGACGACGCTGAGAAGCCCAGCCGGCGCCGCGACGATGCCACGAAGCTGCGCGCGGCAGGGCGTCGAGCGATGTCACGGATTCGGTGCGGATTTCCGGCCGATCCGTGCCAGGCTGGCAACCGTGCGGGTGCTGGTGGTGGAAGACGAACCAAGGCTGGCGGCGGCGCTGCGGCGCGGCCTGGCCGCCGAGGGATTCGTTGTCGACGTGGTGGCAACCGGTCCGCAGGGGCTGGAGGCGGCTCGCGTGGGCGGCCACGACGCGGTGCTGCTCGACGTGATGCTGCCCCAGCTGTCCGGATACGAGATCGTGCGCCGGCTGCGTCGCGAGGGCAACTGGGTACCGGTCATGCTGGTGACGGCCAAGGACGGCGAGCACGACGAGGCCGACGGACTGGACTGCGGGGCGGATGACTATCTGACCAAGCCCTTCTCGTACGTGGTGCTGCTGGCTCGGTTGCGCGCCCTGCTGCGCCGGCGACCGGTGCCGCGGCCCGCCGTGCTGTCCGCCGGCGACATCGAGCTGGACCCGGCCGGCCGCCGGGTCCGCTTGGCCGGCAACCCGGTACAGCTCACGCCCCGCGAGTTCACGCTGCTGGAGTACCTGCTGCGGCAGGCGGGTCGGGTGGTCGGCAAGATCGAGCTGCTGGATCACGTGTGGGACTCCGCCGGCGACGCCGACCCCAACGTGGTCGAGGTGTACATCGGGTACCTGCGGCGCAAGCTCGGTCCCGGCGCGGTGCAAACGGTGCGCGGCGTCGGCTATCAGATTCCGGCCTGAGCGGGACCGACGCGTGCACCCGATCGCCTGGTTCCGCCGACGAGGACTGCGCACCCGGCTGATGGCGATCGGCGTCGCGGGCCTGGTGATCGCGCTGCTGATCGGCGCATTCCTGCTCTATGGCACGTTGCGAATCTCCGTCACCCGAGCACTGGATGACGAGGCGCGCGCCGCCGCCGGCCAGGTGGCGGCAATGGTGAACTCCGGCACCGTGCCGGATCCGCTGCCCGTGTCCGGTGCCCAGGTAGTGCAGGTGGTCGATCCCACCGGTCGGGTGTTGGACGGGTCCGTCGGCGCGGACCGGCTGACCGCCCTCCTTCGACCGGCCGAGATTTCCTCCGCGGTAGGCGGTTCCGCGGTGACCGTGCCGGGCTCCCGGGCGGGCCTTTCCGGAACGATGCGCGCGGTCGCGGTACGGGCGGGCACCGCCGACACACCACGGCTGGTAATCGCCGCGGTACCGATGGAGGCCATCGCCCGCAGCACGGCCGCGCTGCGCACCGCACTGCTGATCGCCTTCCCGTTGTTGCTGATCGTGCTGGCGGTGATCGCCTGGTATGTGATCGGCTGGACGCTGCGACCGGTGGAGGAACTGCGCGCCGCGGCCGAGGCGATCAGCGTCACCGGCCGCGAGCGGCACCTGCCCGTGCCACCCACTCGCGACCAGATCCGGGCGCTGGCCGAGACCCTGAATACCATGCTGGACAGGCTCAAGGCGGCCCGCGCCCGGCAGCGAGACTTCGTCGCCGACGCCGCGCACGAGCTGCGCAGCCCGCTGGCCAGCATCCGCACCCAACTTGAGGTGGCCCAGCATCTGGGCGAGAACGCCGAACTGGTGGGCGATCTGCTGGTCGACGTGGCGCGGCTGGCGCGGGTCGTGGAGGATCTGCTGCTGCTGGCGCGGGCTGATGCGGACGCCGGCCGCCCACCGCACGCCGAGCCGTTCGAGGCGCGGGCACTGCTGGCCCAGATCGCCCAGGAGCGCGGGAGCCGGCACCCGAGGCAGGAGCAGAGCGCGCCGGGGGCCCAGCCCCAGGTGCGGGTGGCTGCCGGGCCCGCGGTGCACCTGGCCGCCGACCCGGACGAGATCCGCAGGGCGGTGACGAACCTCGTTGACAACGCGGTCCGCTACGCAGCGACCTCGGTGGTGCTGGACGTGACGCAGACCGGGAACAGGGTGGTGATCTCGGTGACCGACGACGGCCCCGGCATCCCGCCGGCCGACCGGGAGCGGGTTTTCGGTCGGTTCACCCGGCTGGACAGCTCCCGCGACCGCGATACCGGGGGCACCGGGCTGGGCCTGGCCATCGTTCGAGAACTAGCCCGACGGGCGGGCGGCACCGTGGCGTTCCACGATGCACCTCCACCGGCCACGCTGCGCGTCGCGATCGACCTGCCCGCGCCACGATGAGCCCATCAGGCGGCGCCGACGCGATCTTCCGTGCCACGCCTCGACCGGTACCAGCACCGATCAGCGGTCCCGCAACTCGATAACCCGCTCCTCCAGCGCGGTCTGGCCGATCTCCGGCGCCATCAACTCGACAAGCTTGTCGCGAGAGCGCTCGCCGGAGACGATCCGCACCTGCCGGGTCCGCAGGCCGAGCGCGCCGGCCAGCGCGGCGCACACCGCCGCGTTGGCCTTGCCGTCTACCGCCGGCGCGGCGACCGACACCAGCAGGGCCGGGCCCGCCCCGCTCGGGCCATCCCACCGGCCGCCGACCGCGGTGCGGCGGGCACCGGGCCGGACCCGGATCGGCACGCGCATCGCAGGTCCCTGCCGTCAGCCGTGCGCGCCCACGGCGGTGACGGCAACGCGGGCCTTCAGGCCATCACCGACGGTGCCGGCTGTCCCGGCCGAGCCGAGCGGACCACGCTGCATCGTCACCGCTAAGGTTTCCGCCTTGACCTGGTCCTGATGCGCGGAGGCGGCGGCCCACACGTCGTCCGGAACGTCCAGGGTCACCGAGATGCGGTCCGACACCTGCAGTTCGGCGTCCTTTCGGGCCTGCTGGATCACCCGCAACAGGTCCGCGACCAGCCCCTCGGTGAGCAGCTCGGGGTCCAGTTCGGTGTCCAGGTGCACATAGCCGCCACCGCGCAGCAGCCCGAGCGCCCCGGAGTCGTCGGCCGCAGCGGCCAGCTCCAAGGTGTACTCGCCGGCGGCCAACGCCACGCCGCCGCAGGTCACCGTGGCGTCGTCGCCGACCGACCAGTCGCCTGCCTTCGCGGCCCGGATCACCTGCTGCACCTGCCGGCCCAGCCGCGGCCCCGCCGCGCGCGCGTTGACCGTCAGGTGTTGCGACACATGCTCATCGCCGGCGTCCAGTCCGATCAGCGTCACCGTCCGAACGTTCACCTCATCGGCCAACAGTGACGAGAACCGTTGCAGCGCATGCGGGTCCGCGGTGGATACCGTCATGGTACGGAGCGGTTGACGCACCCGGATGCCGGCGGCCTTGCGCAGCGACAGCGCGACCGACGCGACCTCCCGCACCCGGTCCATGGCGGCCACCAAAGCGGGATCGGCCGGCAGCGCGCCGGGCTCGTCGCCACGCGCGGGCCAGTCGGTCAGGTGCACGCTGCGCCCGCCGGTCAGGCCGCGCCATACGGTCTCGGTGACCAGCGGTAGCAGCGGCGCGGCCAGCCGGCACACCGTCTCCAGCACGGTGTGCAGGGTGTCGATGGCATCGGCGTCGCCCGCCCAGAAGCGCGGCCTCGAGCGCCGGATGTACCAGTTGGTGAGGATCTCCAGGTAGGAGCGCACCGAGGCGCAGGCGCCGGCGATGTCGTAGGAGTCCAGCTGCGCCGTCACCGCGTCCGCGAGTTCGGCGGTCTTGGCCAGGATGTAGCGGTCCAGCACATCGGTCTGGTTGGTGCGCACGCGCCCCACTAGGCCAGGCTCGCCCGGCCCACCGGCGGCTGCGGCGTACAGCGACAGGAAGTACCAGGCGTTCCACAACGGCAGCACGGACTGCCGCACGCCCTCCCGGATGCCCTCCTCGGTGACGACCAGATTGCCCCCACGCAGGATCGAGCTGGACATCAAGAACCAGCGCATGGCGTCGGCGCCGTCCCGGTCGAAGACCTCCCGCACATCCGGATAGTTGCGCAGCGACTTGGACATCTTCGCGCCGTCGCTGCCCAGCACGATGCCGTGACAGATCACATCGGTGAAGGCCGGCTTGTCGAATAGCGCGGTGGCCAGGATATGCAGCATGTAGAACCAGCCGCGAGTCTGGCCGATGTACTCCACGATGAAGTCGGCCGGAAAGTGATGCGCGAACCACTCGGCATCCTCGAACGGGTAGTGCACCTGGGCATAGCTCATCGACCCGGAGTCGAACCAGACGTCCAGCACGTCCTCCACGCGGCGCATGGTGGACTGCCCCGTCGGGTCGTCCGGATTGGGACGGGTGAGCCGGTCGATGGACGGCCGGTGCAGATCGACGGTGCGCTCGCCGGTGGCCGGATCGGTGCGCATCGGCAACTCGCCGAAGTCGCGTTCCAGCTCCGCGAACGAGCCGTACACGTCGATCCGCGGGTAGGCCGGGTCGTCGCTCTTCCACACCGGAACCGGGCTGCCCCAGAACCGGTTCCGGGTGATCGACCAGTCGCGGGCGTTGGCCAGCCACTTGCCGAACTGGCCGTCCTTGACGTTCGCCGGGACCCAGTTGATCTGCTGGTTCAGCTCTAGCATGCGCTGCTTGAACGCGGTCACCTGCACGAACCAGGAGGACACCGCCATGTAGATCAACGGATTCCGACAGCGCCAGCAATGCGGATAGCTGTGCTCGTAGCTCTCCCGCCGGACCAGTACCGTGCCCGCAGTCACCGGGCCGGTGTCGCCGTCGCCGCGGGTCGCGGCCCGCAGGTGATCGATGATCACCGGGTTGGCGTCGAACACCAGCAGGCCCTCGTAGTCCGCGACCGGGAAGCGGAACCGGCCGTCCGCGCCCACCGGGATGACCGGTTCGATGCCCTCCCGATCGGTGACTACCTTGTCCTCCTCGCCGAAGGCTCCGGCCGTGTGCACCAGTCCGGTGCCCTCGTCGGTGGTGACGAAGTCGGCCGACACCATCCGGAACGCCCGCGGATGCCCGAGGTAGTAGCCCATGGGCGGCGTGTAACTCCGGCCCAGCAGCTCGGAACCCTTGCAGCGCAACAGCACCGGCAGTTCGTCCGGGTCGCCAAGTTCGTGCGCATAGGCGGCCAACCGGGCCTGGGCGATCAGGTAGCGCTCCACCCGACCGGTGGGCCTATCCGACTCCACCACGACGTAGTCGATGTCCGGACCGACCATGATGGCCAGGTTCGCGGTGAGCGTCCAGGGCGTGGTGGTCCAGATCAGCGCCAGCGCGCCGGACAACGGGTCCGCCACATCGGCTGCGTCGCCGGTGTCGGCGGTATCCAGACGTAGCCCGACGGTGACGGCGGGGTCCCGGCGCAGCTGGTAGACGTCGTCGTCCATCCGCAGTTCGTGGTTGGACAGCGGGGTCTCGTCGTTCCAGCAGTACGGCAGCACCCGGAAGCCCTCGTAGATCAGGCCCTTGTCGTAGAGCTGCTTGAACGCCCAGATCACCGACTCCATGTACTCGGGGTTGAGCGTCTTGTAGTCGTGGTCGAAGTCCACCCAGCGGGCCTGCCGGGTGACGTATTCCCGCCACTCCTGGGTGTAGCGCAGCACCGACGCGCGGCAGGCCTCGTTGAAGGTCTCGATGCCGAGCTCGAGGATCTCGTCCTTGGTCTTGATGCCGAGCTGGTCCATCGCCTCCAGTTCGGCAGGCAGGCCGTGGGTGTCCCAGCCGAACCGGCGCTCCACCCGGCGGCCACGCATGGTCTGATACCGCGGCACCGTGTCCTTGACGTAGCCGGTGAGCAGGTGACCGTAGTGCGGCAGCCCGTTGGCGAACGGAGGGCCGTCGTAGAAGACGTACTCGTTGGCCCCGTTCTCCCCTGCCGGGCGCTGCTCGATGGACGCCCGGAACGTGCCGTCAGCCTCCCAGTAGGCCAACACGGCCCGCTCCAGCGCGGGGAAGGACGGGTGGGTGTCGACGCCGTCCGCGCCGGCCAGCGGATAGCTGTCGGGCGCCGGGTGGTCTGCCATGTGCGGTGGTGCTCCTCGTCCGTGCCGCCGTTCCGGCTGATGCCGGTCCGGTGGTCCGGTGTGCCGCCGGACCGTGCAGGGACGAGACGACTCGCATCCGAGCCACCCCGCGGTACCACCCCGCTTGCTCGTGCGCCGCCGCAGCGACGGCACGGGCCGCTTCGTTCTCCGGCTGTGACGGGCCGGACCCGTTCGGGTCTAGTGAGGGTGCCCGGTCCGCATGGCGCAGGTCCGGTCGCCCCGTTCTTCCGAAAGGCTCGCCGGTGATGGCCGGGTCACTGCCTGGTACTTCACATCGCGATGCAGATTCTACCGGGGTGATCCAGCGGAATCCGCGCCGTCATTGCTGATCAGCCCTGGCCGGCGCCTACCGGCGATGCCTGCTCGCCGTCCGAGCCGGACTCATCGAGCTGCTGCAGTTGATCGGTGATCCAGTTCTTCAGCCGGCTGCGGTACTCCCGCTCGTAGGTGCGCAGACCGTCGATCTTGTTCTCCAGGCTGGTGCGCTGCGCGGTGAGCTGGCTCATCACCTCGGAATACTTGCGCTGCGCCTCGCGGTCCATCGCCTCGGCCTTGATCTGGCTGTCCCGGATGGTGGCCTCGGCCTTCGCGGTGGCCTCGGACACCATGGACTCGGAGGAATTCTTGGCCTCGGTGACCATCCGCTCGGACTCGTTGCGGGCGTCGGTCAGCATCTTCTCGGACGCGGCGTGCGCGTTCGCCTTGGTCTGCTCGGCCTCGGCGGTGGCCTCGGCGGTCACCCGCTCGGCGGTCTCCTGGGCCAGGCCCAGCAACCGCGCGGCGTGCAGGTGGTGGTCCGCGGGCGTGGCGGCGGCCTGCTGCACGGCGGGCTGCTCGGCGACGGGCGGTGCGGCTGGGGGCTGCCCGGATCCGTCCACGACAGGCTGCTCAGCGGTGATCGGCTCTGCGGTGGCGGGCTCCGCCGGAGGGGCGGGCTGCTCGGCGACGGGCTGTGCCTCGTGTTCGCCCACCCCGTCTGCCGGCGCCTGGTCGATGAGTTCCTGCACACTGGGCCCGTCGGTGTCCGACTCCGGAGCCGCGACGTCCGCTGCACCGGCGCCACCGGGTTGCACCTGGCCGGACTCGTAGGCGGCGACCTGCTGACGCAGCTCGTTGTTCTCCTCGATCAGGCTGATCAGCTCGGCCTCGACGATGTCGAGGAATGCATCGACCTCGTCCTCGTCGTAGCCGCGCTTGCCGATGGACGGCTTTTTGAACGCGACATTGTGGACATCGGCCGGGGTGAGCCGCATAGCTTCCTCCGTGACGTGGGCGACTGGTGGGACTTCGCCAGCCCGCTCAGGCGAGCCTGCCGACGATGACCATCAGGATCCATATGACGATCAGTAGAACAATAATGCTGAGGTCGAACCCTACCCCGCCCAGGCGGACCGTCGGGATGATCCTGCGCAGCAGCTTGACCGGCGGGTCGGTGGAGCTGTAGAGGATTTCCAGGGCGACGGCCGACGCACCGATCGGCCGCCAGCTGCGCGCAATCATCCGCACGATCTCGAACACGATCCGGGCATAGATCGCCAACCGGAAAAGCCAAAGCAGCAGGAACAGCAGCTGCCAGAAGACGCTCACCTCTCCACTTGTACCTGACCGCTCGCCGGTTTACCGAATCAGGCCGCAGCTCAGCGGGCCGCGTAACTGCCGGCGAAGGCGCGCCGGTCCTCGGCGGACAGGTCGGCGTGCGGCGGCAGCAGCATGAATACCCGGGTGGTGACCTTGTCGATCGACCCGTGCAGGGCGAACGCCAGGCCGGCGGCGAAGTCGACCACCCGGCGGGCGTCGGCGTCCGACAGGTCCGTCATGTCCAGGATCACGGATGCACCGTCGCGGTAGCGCTCGCCGATGATGCGCGCCTCGCCGAAACCGGTCAGCTTGACCGTCAGCGGGCGAGCGGCAGCCGCGGACGACCCCGCGGAGGGCTCCGGAGCCGGCCGGGCCGCCGGCTGCCACTGCACCGCTAGTGCACCATGGGTGACGGGCTCGGGGTAGTCGCGAGGACCACCCGCACCGGCGGCCGGCCGGCCGGACCGGTGCGACGGGACGGAGTCGTAAGCGCCGGGATAGCTCCGGTCCGGGTAGTCCGCCTCGTAGTCCGTCGAATAGTCGGTGCCGCCCTCGCGGTTCTCGTCCTCGGGGACGAGTCCGAGGAAGGCTCCCATCCTGCGCCATGAACCCATCGTCGTTCCTTCCTCGTACCGGCCCCGGTCGTGGGGTGGCGAACGGTGTCCCTGCTGCGCTCGAGGCTAACGGCCGCAAGGGGCCGATTCAGGTGCGACACACCCGCCGGGCCAACGCATTCCCGCTGGCAGTGGAGCGCCTCCCGCCGGCCTCATCGACACGTCAGATCTTCATGAACGGCGGAACGTCCACCTCATCGTCCTCGTCATCCAGCGGACGGGCGTGCGGCAGCGGGCCCCCCGCGACCGGTGAACTCGCCGAGGGTGGGGTCGCGGCCCCGGAGCCCTGGTAGGGCCGTGGCTGTGCCGTCACGCCGTCCGGCCGCAGGTAACCCTCGCCACTCCGGTCGGGCAGCGGCGGCAGCGTGCTGCCGCGCGGCGCCGATCCGACGGGGGTGTCCGGTCCGGGAGCGTTCGCCCCGCCGGCCCCGTCACCGCCGGAGGAGTAGCTCCGCCCGACCGGCGGCATCACGGAGGGGGTGGAATCGAAGCCGGCGGCAATCACCGTCACCCGCACCTCGTCACCCAACGAGTCATCGATGACGGTGCCGAAGATGATGTTCGCCTCCTCGTGCGCGGCCTCCTGGACCAGCGAGGCGGCCTCGTTGATCTCGAACAGGCCCAGATCGGAGCCGCCCGCGATGGACAGCAGCACACCGTGTGCGCCATCCATGGAGGCCTCCAGCAGCGGGGAGTTGATCGCCTTCTGCGCCGCCTGCACCGCCCGGCCCTCGCCGCGCGCGGAACCGATGCCCATCAAAGCGGTGCCGGCACCGGACATCACGGACTTGACGTCGGCGAAGTCCACGTTGATCAGCCCGGGGGTGGTGATCAGGTCGGTGATGCCCTGCACACCATTGAGCAGCACCTCGTCGGCGGAGCGGAAGGCGTCCATCAGCGAGACACCGAGGTCGCCGAGCTGCAGCAGCCGGTCGTTGGGGATCACGATCAGCGTGTCGCACTCGTTACGCAGTTCGGTGATGCCCTGCTCGGCCTGGCCGCCGCGGCGCTTGCCCTCGAAGGCGAACGGGCGGGTGACGACGCCGATGGTCAACGCACCGAGCTTGCGGGCGATGGACGCGACGACCGGGGCCCCACCGGTGCCGGTCCCACCGCCCTCACCCGCGGTGACGAAGACCATGTCGGCGCCCTTGAGGACCTCCTCGATCTCCTCCTTGTGGTCCTCGGCGGCCTTGCGCCCGACCTCCGGGTTGGCGCCGGCGCCCAGCCCCCGGGTCAACTCGCGACCGACGTCCAGCTTGACGTCGGCATCGCTCATCAGCAGCGCCTGCGCGTCGGTGTTGATGGCGATGAACTCCACGCCGCGCAGCCCGACCTCGATCATCCGGTTGACGGCGTTCACCCCGCCGCCGCCGATGCCGACGACCTTGATGACCGCGAGGTAGTTGTGCGGAGGCGTCATGGTGGTAGGCCCTTCCCTGCTGGTGTCGCTGGCTGCCGTGCTGTTGTGCCGGGCGCGCTGCCGGTGTCCGGTGGTGAGGGCCGAAACTCCGGCGTGTCGCCGAACTCTCAACCTCCACCATACGGTTAGAGTTATGTCAAGTAGCTCTTGCGACAGACGGTAAGGGGCCGGTCCCGCAGGCCTGCGAAGGCGCGCCGCCGCAGCAGGGAATTTTCGCGCGGCGCGGATGCGGCTACAGCGCCAATGCCGTCAGCAGCACCAGGACCAGGGTTCCGACGGCGAACAGCCCATGCGCCACCACGACCGGCACCGCAAAGTGGCTCTCGGCCAGGTCGGTGACGGGAATGGCCGCAGCACCACCGGCCTGGTCAGCCGACGTGGCGGCCGGTGCCGTGGGTGCCCGGCCCATCTTCACGCGGCAGGTCGGGATCCACCGGAGGAACATGGTGAAGCCGAGCAACGCGATCACCACGACGACAACCAGCGCTACCCAGGCCAGCGCCCGCGCGTCGGTGATGAGATAGACGATCCACAGGATCAGGCCGGCTGCGGCCAGGCCGAAATGACCGAAGATCACCCCGGCCGGGAACCTGCTCGCGCCCGGCTTCTGGCCAGACTTCGCAATCCACGTCCCAAGCAGGATGAACCCCCCTGCGGCAGCGACGATCCAGACGATCAGTGCGGCGACGCTCACGGCAACTCCTTCGATATCGGGTGGTCGATCGACCACCGAAGACACGGTTGGTGCAGCGGGATCAACGAGTTCTTCGGGGCTATCGCTGCCCGTCCGCCGGCTGCGTGGCGCCGGGTGCGCTGGCTTCCGGGGTGACGAAGCCCTCCGCCTGGGTGCCCTCGTCGGCAACCCGGACCCCATAGCGATAGGCGAGTTTGCCGCCCAGGTACCCGGACACGGCCAGCGTGAGCACGCTGATCACCGACAGCACCAGCGGGCCGATGGCTACCCTGCCGCCGCCGGTAGCCGAGCCCAGTCGCCAGAGAAAGTTCAGCAGGTAGGCCACGGTGACGGCGAGGTTCAGGCTCATATGGATCAGGCCCGTGCGGAACGCCCGGGTTCTCGTCGGAATCGTCATCAGGTCCAGGAACCCCACCGAGGCAGCGGCCAGCGCTCCGATGACGCCAATCGCGATCAGCCACTCCGAGGCCTGGGTGAGGAAGCCGGCCGGCGTGACGAACTGGGCGGCAATGTCGAACACCAGGCTGCTGATCCACGCGCCGATCGGCACGGTGACGAGCATCGGGTGGAACGGATGCCCGTACGGCCCAGCCAACATCGGGCTGACTGGCTGTTTCGCGTGCTGCAGATGACTGCCCATGCGGGGCCTCCCCAATCCGCCAATTACACTAACAATCGTTAGTCTTACACCTGCCTGCTGTCAAGACCGGTGACGAACATTCGCCGGGCGGCGCCGGGGCTCCGCTCGGCGCTAGGCTCGTCGTATGCCGGGTGACCAGTCAGACGTGGCAGCAGTGGCGGTGCTTGCGGACCCCACCCGGCGCGCTCTGCATGCGTTCGTCCGCCGGGCGCGCGAACCGGTCACGCGCGAGCAGGCCGCTGCTGCCGTGGGCATCTCACGGAAACTGGCCGCCTTCCACCTGGACAAGATGGTCGCCGCGGGCCTGCTGGTTGCCGATTCGCATCGAGCCGTGCGCGGGGTGGGCCGCGCCCCCAAGGCCTACCGGCCCAGCGACCGGGAATTGCGCGTTGCGGTCCCGCACCGCGATTACCGGTTGCTGGCCGATCTGCTGACGCAAGCGATCGTTTCCGAAACCAGCGAGGAGAACGCGCACCGGGCGATGCTGCGGATCGCCACCGAACAGGGAGCCGCGCTCGGCCTCCGGTGCCGGCAGGACGTCCGCCCGGGCCGGCTCGGTGCCGAGCGCGCGCTGAGCCTGCTGGACGATCTGCTGACCCGCAGCGGCTATGAGCCGTACCGTCCGTCACCCGACTGTCTGCGGCTGGGCAACTGCCCGTTCCACGAGTTGGCCGCCGCGGCGCCGGATGCGGTGTGCGCGCTCAACCACGCCTATCTCGACGGAGTGCTGGACGGTCTGCAGGCGACCGCGGTGCGGGCGGAGCTGGCACCGGCCCCCGGCGACTGCTGCGTCGAGATCCGTTCCCGTCAGTAGCCTGCTGGCAGGAACGGCGACACCGGGGCGTCGCCGTGCCTCCCCGGCGGCCGTTCAGCAGGAGCCCACGGCGGTTCCCGTCGGGCGGTTCAGTCGCGGGGCGCGAACAGTTCCAGCGCGATGTTGTCCGGGTCCCGGAACTCCAGGATGTAGCCGTGGCCCACGTCCTTGATGTCCTCGTGCTCGACGCCAAGATCGTCTAACAGCCTGCCCGCGTCCTGCAGATCCGCTCGGCTGGAGACGGCGAAGCTGAGATGGTCCAGACCCACCCGGTTCTCGTCGAAGCTGTCGGCGGCAACTGGCCGCAGTCCGAACAGCCCGTCGCCGACCCGGTAGAGCACTCCCCCGTACAGAAACGCCAGCTTCTCCCGCATCGCGGCGTCCGCGTCCGCCGGCACCTCCACGAATACCGGCCAGCCGAATACCGACTCGTAGAACGCTCGCGATCGAGCGATGTCCGTCACGGTGAGGCGAACGTGCGAATAGCTGGAGCTGGCGATGGTCATGGAATCCCTTCCGCGTCCGACCGGTCCACGGACCGTGGGCCCGAGGCCATCATGCGCCGGCCCGATCGCGGCGCTCGGCGCACCCCCCGTGTCAACGGCCGCGGCGCGAATCGAGCAGTCATCGAGGACCAACTGCACCCGATCTCGCACCAACGCCGCCCAGCGCCGCCAGCGCCGGCCGCGCCCCTTTGTCCCCGTCCGGCACCCTCACCCCAGCCGAGCCAGCACCCCCGTCTGGGCCAGCAGCGCGAACCGGTCCGGCACGCCCCAGTGTTCGACGATCCGGCCGTCCACCACGCGCGCGACGTCGATCACCGTGAAGTCCACCCGCCGTCCGCTCGGTGGGCCGAAGAACGGCCCGGTCGCGGTTCCCGTGACCCGCACCCGGACCCACACGGTGTCCCCCGACTGCGCGTGATCCTCGATCGTGAACGAGAAGTCCGGAATGGCGGCGTGCACGTCCCTCATGGCCGCTCTGACATGCTCAAGGGCCTCGGCTGCCCGACCGGCCAGGCCGAATTGGTGCTCGATCAGGTCCGGGTGACACAGCTCGTCGACCACCGCCGTACCGCCGGTGGCGAACCCCTCGGCGAACATCCGCTCCAGGACCCGGACGGCATCCGATCCCTCGGCCGTACCGGCCGGCACCGCGACTCCCTGCGCATCCATGTCTGCCTCCTCGTGGTGCAGTTGCACTGTTCTTACTGCAGGAATACTGCAATGAACGTAGTGATACTGTCCCGGCGTGTCGCCCTCGTCAAGCCCACAACCCCGACCCCGCTCCACCTACCGGCAGGAGCAGGCCGCCGCGACCCGCGAGCGCATTGCCGAAGCGGCCCGCCGGTTGTTCGCCAGGCACGGATACGGCTGCACCAGCATGGAGGCGATCGCCTCGGAGGCGGGCGTCGCCGTGCGCACGGTCTATTCGGCGTTCGGCAGCAAGCGGGAGATCCTCTCGCTGATCTGTGAGCGCTGGCTGGAGCGGGCCGACGCCCGGGGACGAGCACAGCGCGTGCTGGCCGAGCCCGACCCTGCCGATCGGATCCGCGGCGCCGCTGGATGGCTGCGTCAGCTGTACGCGGCCGGATTCGACGTGGTGCAGATCTTCGAGGCGGCCACCGACGAGAGCCCGCAGACCCGGGAACTGCTGCGCTCCAAGCTGGCTGGCCGCAACCAGGTCATGGACGCCATGATCGCCTCGTTGCACGGCCAGCTGCGCGTGCCCGTCGCGGAGGCACAGGCGGTCTACCGGGCGCTGGCGGCGCCAGGGGTCTATCGCGAGTTGGTGATGGAGTCCGGGTGGAGCGGCGAGCGGTTCGAGGCGTGGGTCGCGGACGCCCTGGCTCGGCACCTACTCGGCGCGACGCCGGTCAGCGAACGGTCGCCAGCGTCGGGTCGGTGATGTCGTACACGGTGCCGGACTGGCGCAGCAGGGCCGGCAACACCAGGAGCTTGGTGTCCGTATCCGTGTTGTCGCCCCAGATCACGGTGCGTCCACGGGTCAGTTGCAGCGAGATGCGATAGGCCGTGGGCGCGATCACTCCGGTCACCTGCCGGCGGATGGCCGGGGTCAGCGCCCCGAGCACGCCCAACGCGGCCATGGTTGCCCGATCGCCCTCTCCCGGAGTCGCAAGCTGGATCCGCATCAGGTCGGGTGGCGGCTCGGCCACCTGCTGGTAGGGCTTGCCGGTGGCGTCCAGCAGCCACCAACGCCCGTCGGCCTGCGTCGTCGCCAGCGGCAGTCGCTCGGTCACCGTCACCACCAGCGAGTGCGGCCACTGCCGCGCCACCGTCGCAGAGGCGACCGGGCCTACCGCCGCCACCCGGCGCTGCACCGCGGCCGGGTCGATCCGGATCAACGGGGTGCCCACGGGTATTTCCACCGCTGCCCGCACCTGCGGCCCCAGGTCGTCGGCACCCGATCCGTTGACCACCACGGTGCGCAGCCCGAGCACGGGCGTCGCCCACACCACGATGCCGGCGGCGGCCAGCAGCGCCAGGATCAGCGATGCCGCCAGCGCAATCGGCCACCGCCGGGGCGGCAGCTCCGGGCGATCCTGGACGTCGGCCGCACGACCCGCGCGCGGCGTGGTCGCCGTCGTCATCGTCACCGCCCTCCGTCCGGTCGATCGGCGCGGCGCGACAGCTCGTCCAGCAGCGCAGGACCCAGCATCGTCACGTCGCCCGCGCCCATGGTGACCACCAGGTCACCGTCGCGCAGCAGGTCTGCCACGTCGGTGGGCACCCGCGCCAGTGACGGCAGGTAATGAACACGTGCGCTACCGGGTGGAACAGCGTCGGCGATCAGGGCGCCGGTGATACCCGGCCGCGGATCCTCCCGAGCACCGTAGATGTCCAGCACCACTACCACGTCCGCACCGGCCAGCGCCTGGCCGAAGGCGTCCGCAAAGGCGATGGTGCGGGAGTACAGATGCGGCTGGAAGAGCACCACCAGACGATCATCGCCGGCCACCTCGCGAGCCGCGGCGATGGCCGCCGTCACCTTCGTCGGGTTGTGCGCATAGTCGTCGTACACCCGGATCGAACCGACCCGTCCCTTGTATTCGAACCGGCGCCGCACTCCGGTGTAGGCGGCCAACCCCCGGACCATGACGTCCGGGTCGATGCCCAGCTGGATCCCGGCGGCCAGGGCGGCGCAGGCGTTGGCCAGCATGTGCTCGCCCGGCACGTCGATGGACAGTTCCAGGTGCGAGCCGTCGGGCAGCCCGATGTCGGCGGTTCCGCGGTGACCGTGCAGGTGGCTGGCGAGGATGCGCACGTCGGCCGCCTCCGACCGCCCATAGCCGACGATGCGAGGCAGCCCGCCCGATCCGTGCGCCGCCGCACCCCGCACCGCTCCCAGCAGCCGCTGCACGCCGGGGTCGTCCACTCCGGCCACCAAAAAGCCGCCCGGTGCGATGCGGTCGACGAACTGCTCGAACACGGCGGCGTAGGCCTGCGCCGTGCGGTGGTAGTCCAGATGGTCGGGTTCGACGGAGGTGACGATGGCTCCGTGCGGCGCGAAGGCCAGGAAAGACCCGTCGGACTCGTCGGCCTCCGCCACGAAGATGTCCCCCGTGCCCGCGTGCGCCCCGGTGCCGGCCTCGTTCAGTTCACCGCCGATGGCGAACGACGGATCCAGCCGGGCGTGCTGCAGGGCGACGGTCAGCATGGAGGTGGTGGAGGTCTTGCCGTGCGTGCCGGCCACGCAGACCGACCGCAAGCCGACCATCAGCGCGGCCAGTGCCTCGGCACGGTGCACCACCGGCAACCCGCGGCGGCGGGCCTCGACCACCTCGGGATTGTCGGGCCGGATCGCGGTGGACACCACGACCGCGGTGGGCCCGCCGGGCAGCAGGTCCAGGTTCTCCGCGCGCTGGCCGATGGCGGTGACGGCGCCGCGCGCGGTGAGCCCGCTCAGCACGTGCGACCCCTTCGCGTCGGAGCCGGAGACTTGCGCGCCACGATCCAGCAGGATCGCGCCGATCGCGCTCATCCCGGCGCCGCCCGCGCCGACCAGGTGCGATCGCAACAGGCTGGCACCAGAGGCGGTGACGATGGGTACGGTGCTCACGCCGATCCCTGCCCCGGCTCGCCGGAATCGGTGACGGGGGAAACGGTGTCTCCGGCACCGGTGGTGCTGGAACCGGGGACCGGGTGGCCGGCGGCAGCCAGCACCATCCGGGCGAGGTCCAGGTCCGGGCGCGCCCGGGTGCCTCCGGCGGCGGCGTCCCGCAGGGCGCCGAACCGGTCGGGGTCACCCAGGAGGTTGATCACGTCGCGACGCACCGCCTCGGGGGTGAAGTCGGCATTGTCGATCGCGATCGCCGCACCGGCACTGATCCGTGCGGCGGCGTTCAGACGCTGCTCGCCGTTGCCGTGCGGCAGCGGCACGTAGACCGCGGGCAGGCCCACCGCGGTGGCCTCGGCCACCGTCATCGCCCCCGACCGGGCCACCAGTAGATCGGCGGCGGCGTAGGCCAGGTCCATCCGGTCGATGTACGGAGTGAGCACGTACGGCATGGGCGGATCCACCGGGTCGACCACATTGGTGCGGCCATGGTGGTGCAACACCGCGATCCCTGCGGCGCGGAAGTCGTCGGCGCAGGCACGTATCGCCGAGTTGATCTGCCGGGCACCCTGCGAGCCACCGGTGACCAGCACCACCGGGCCGTCGGCCGGCAGCCCGAAATATTCCCGGCCGGCGGCCCGCTGGGCAGCGCGGTCGAGGCCGGAAATGCTGCGGCGCACCGGGTTTCCTACCACGTCGGCGCGGGACAGGCCGCTGCCCGGCACCGCGGCCGCCACCCGGACCGCGTAGCGAGCGCCCACCTTGTTGGCCAGCCCGGCGCGGGCATTGGCCTCGTGCACCACGATCGGTGTGCTCTTCCGGGCGGCCAGGTAGGCGGGCAGCGCGGCATACCCGCCGAAGCCGGCGACGACGTCGATGTGCCGGGCGCGCACCACTTCTCGCGCGGCGCGCACCGCCCGGCGCAGCCGCAGCGGCAACCGGACCAGGTCCAGGTTCGGCTTGCGGGGCAGCGGCACCGCCGGCACCGTCACCAGGTCGTATCCGCGGTCTGGTACCAGGTCGGTCTCCAGGCCGCGTTCGGAGCCGATCACCGTGATCTGGGTGCCGGGGCGCAATTCGAGCAGCGCGTCGGCCACGGCCAGCGCCGGTTCGATGTGCCCGGCCGTGCCGCCGGTGGCGATCAGCACCCGCAGCGGGCTCGACGGTCCGCTCACGATGCCCACCGTCCGCTCCCCAGACCACCGGGGGTCGTGTGGGCCAGCGCGCGCCGGGGCGCGCGCTGGGCCACACAACCGCGGGCATCTGTGCGGGTCACGGACGCACCGTCCGGCCCGGCCGGCGTCCGGAGCGCGCCGGGCCACGTCGCTCCCCCGGCACCGGGAAGCCCAGCGCACGCCGCATCCGATAACGAGGCCGCTGTGGCACCGGGAAGCCCAGAGCGCGACGTACCCGGTAGCCCGGTGCCCGGGGACGGGACGCCGCCGACCGCTCCGCAGGCCTGCCGTCGGTGCCGCGGGAGCGGCGGCCGCCCCGCCGGCCCTCGGCAGGTCCCGACGCCCGCCCGGAACGACCCGCCACATCGGTATCGTGCCGCCCGAAGTGTTCCAACTCCTCCAGCCGGCGGCGCGCCGCGGCCGCCTTGCGCGCCTGCCGCTTGGCCCGCCGCCGGGTGACCCGCCGTGGAGTGGGTCGTCCGGTGGCGGGAGTACCCAGACCCAGGAACGCCATCAGCCCCCGCGGTCCGGTGCCGTGCAACGCGGCCACCGCCGCCGGCTCGCGCCGCGCGAAATTGGCCAGCAGCCCGAATACCACCATGGTGATGACCAGCGAGGTGCCGCCGGAGGAGAACATCGGCAACGGGATGCCCGTCACCGGCAACAGCCCGACGACGTACCCGATGTTGATGGCCGCCTGGCCCACCAGCCACACGGTGGCCGAGGCCGCGACGATCTTGACGAACGGGTCGACGTTGCGCCGGGCGATGCGCAGCCCGGTGTAGGCGAGCACCGCGAACAGCAGTACCACGGTGACCGTACCGATCAGCCCGAGCTCTTCGCCGATGATCGCGAAGATGAAGTCCGAGTCGGCATTCGGTAGCCGGCCCCACTTCATCTTGGACTGGCCGAGGCCCACCCCGAACAACCCGCCGCTGCCCATCGCGTACAGACCCTGAAACACCTGGAAGGTGTCATTCGGATTGGCGGCCTCCGGATGCAGCCAGGCCGTGACCCGCGCCAGTCGATATCCGGCCGAGATCGCCAGGTACACCACGCCCATCACTCCGATGCCCGCGATTCCGCCGAACAACCACAGCGGCGCCCCCGCGAAATACAGCACGGCGAAGAACACGATGGCCAGCGTCACGGTGGTGCCCAGGTCGGGCTGCAGCATGATCAGCCCGGCCATCAAGGTGAACACCAGCCCGACTTGCAGCAGCATCGGCCATATGCCCCGGCGGGCCCCCCGACCGGCGGCCAACACGTGCGCCGCCCACAGCAGCAGCACCAGCTTGGCGACCTCGCTGGGTTGGAACTGGAAGCTGCTGCCGATGCTGATCCAGCTCCGGGCCCCCCAATACTCGGTGCCTATCCCCGGGATCAGTACCGCCGCCAGCAGTCCCAGCGCCACGACCAGGGCGGGAGTCACCAGCGACCGGATGGCTCGCAACGGCATGCGGGTGACGAAGAAAAACGCGATCAGTCCGAGTCCGGCGAACACGGCCTGACCGGTGAAGACCGAAAAAACCGGACGGTCCTTGAGAGCCTGGGTGGCCGCCGACGACGAGAGCACCATCAGCAGGCCGAATCCCAGCATCAGCAGGAACACGGCCAGCACCAGGTGCAGCGACGCCAGCGGCCGGTCCAGCCAGTCGGAGACCAATCGCCACGGCGCGTGTCGGCGGCGCTGGCGTGCGCCGCGAGAGGTAGCGGTGACGGTGCCGCGCGGCGTGGCCTCGACCTTCTCGGACCGCTCGGTGCGAGGGGTCGAGGTGGTGGCCGTCGTCATGCCCGCCCCCGATCCGGCACGCCCGCACCATCCACCCGCTGCATCCGCCCATCGTCCCGTCCGGGACCGGCGAGATGTGGGAGCACCAGCCGCGTGTCGGCCCGCCGGTGCCGGCCACCGGGCCCGACCTCGGTCCCGCCGGCGGCGCAGTCGATATCCCAGCGCACCGCCGTCACCCGCCGGTGGCCGACAGCCAGTCGGCGTAGAACAGCCCGAGGCCCAGCGCGGCGGACATGGCCGCCAGCAGCCAGAACCGCACCATGACGGTGGTCTCCTTCCACCCGGACAGCTCGAAGTGGTGATGGAACGGGGCCATCCGGAACACCCGGATGTGCTTGGTGCGGAACACCGCGATCTGGATGACCACCGAGAGCATTTCCACCACGAACAGGCCCGCGATCACCACCAGCAGCAGCTCGGTGCGGGTGAGTACCGACAGCCCGGCGATCAGGCCGCCGAGTGCGAGCGAGCCGGTATCGCCCATAATGATCCGCGCCGGATGGGCGTTCCACCATAGGAATCCCACGCAGCCACCGAGCGCGGCAGCGGTCACCACGGCCAGGTCCAGCGGGTCACGGACCGAATAGCAGCCGGCCATCGTCGCGTCCGGCAGCCCGGCGAAGCAGGAGTTACGGAACTGCACGAACGCGATCACCACGTAGGTGCCCAGCACCATGACGCTGGACCCTGCAGCCAGCCCGTCCAGGCCGTCGGTGAAGTTGACGGCATTGGACCAGGCCGCGATCAGCAGGATGGTGACGATGACGAAGCCGACAGCGCCCAGCGGCAGCCACGGGACGTCCCGGGTATAGGACAGGAACGCGGCACCCGGCGTCTGGCCGTGCGCATCCCGGAAGAACAGGCAGCCCACCGCGAACGACACCGCGATCAGTGTCTGTCCGATGAACTTCATCTTCTTGTTCAGGCCGAGATTGCGCCGCTTGCTGATCTTGATGAAGTCGTCCAGGAACCCGACGGCGCCCAGCCCGGTGGTCAGGTACAGCACCAGCCACGCTGAGATGGTCGGCCCGCCTCCGCCCGACATTGCTTGCACCGCAACGGCGACCAGGTATCCGATCCACATCGCGACCAGGATCGCGGCTCCGCCCATGGTCGGGGTACCACGCTTGGACAGGTGGGTGGCCGGCCCGTCCTCGCGAATCTCCTGGCCGAACCCCTGGCGGGAGAAGACCTTGATCAGCTGAGGTGTCAGCAGGATCGACACCACCAGGCCGACCACGGCCGCTATCAGAATCGTCTTCACGGATGCTCCCGCCCGTTCCGCTCACCCTGCAACGGCGCCTGGACCGTTGGTGCCGCGTCCTCGTGCCCTGCGGTCAGTTCGGCCGCGACCCGGCTCGCCAGCCGCTCCAGACCCACCGATCGGGATGCCTTGATCAGCACCACGTCCCCGGATCGCACGCCGTCGATGAGCACCGGCAGCGCCGCCTCCGGATCCGGCACCCACCGCACCCGCGCCTCGTCCGAGCCGGACGGATCCTGCCGCGCCGCGTCCGCGATGCTCCGCGCCCGCGGCCCGATCGCCAGCACGTGCGCACCAAGACCCGCTGCCAGTCGGCCGATCTCGCCGTGCTCCCGCGGCGCGATCGCCCCTAACTCGGCCATTTCCCCGAGCACCGCCCAGATGCGTCGCCCGGCCCCGATCACCGCCAGCGCCTGCAGCGCGGCCCGCATCGACTCTGGATTCGCGTTGTAGGCATCGTTGATCAGCGTGATGCCACCGGGCAGTTCGCTGACCGCCATCCGCCAGTGTGAAGCGGGCTCGGCGGCGGACAGCGCCTCCGCCATGGCGGCCACCGGCACTCCCGCCGCCCGGCCGACGGCGGCGGCGGCCAGCGCATTGCTCACCTGGTGCTCCCCGACCACCTTCAGCGTCACGGGTGCCGACCCTTCGGGGGTGAGCAGGGTGAACGAGGCCCGTGCGGCGCCGTCGATGTCCACCCGGGCGGCGCGGACGGTGGCGTCCGGAGCGAGGCCCGTCGTCACCACGGCGGCGGCCGTGCGTGAGGACATCGCCGCCACCAGCAGATCGTCGCCGTTCAGCACCGCCACCCCGCCGTCCGCCGCCACCGGCAGCGCCTCCACCAGCTCCCCCTTGGCCCGCGCGATCACGGCGCGGCTCCCGAACTCGCCCAGATGGGCCGAGCCGATGTTGAGGACCACGCCGATCCGCGGTGGCGCCACCGCGGCGAGCGCGGCGATGTGCCCGAGGCCGCGCGCGGACAGCTCCAGCACCAGGTAGTCCGTATCGGCGTCGGCGCGCAGCACCGTGTAGGGGTGGCCGATCTCGTTGTTGAACGACTCCGGGGGCGCCACCACGGTTCCCGCCCGGCGCAGCACCGCGGCGATCAGGTCCTTCGTCGAGGTCTTGCCCGCCGACCCGGTCACCCCGATCACGGTCAGCCCGCCCGCGATCAGTCGATCGGCCACGTGCGCGGCCAATGCCGACAGCCCGGCCAGCACCGGAAGTGCCGCGGGTAGCACGCCGGACCCCGCAGTACCGGCGGGTTTCGCATCCGGTGCGTCCACCACCAGGGTCGGCAGGTCCGGCACCGACCGGCCGCCCAGCATCGCCACCGCTCCGGATTCGCGTGCCGCGCCCGCGAAGTCGTGACCGTCCACCCGCTCGCCGGGCAGCGCGACATACAGCGCCCCGGGCCCGACCCGACGGGAGTCGAACTCGACGCTGGTCACCGTCACCGACTCACATCCGGCGGGCACCGGCACCGGGGCGTGCACCGCAGCGCTCACCACCGCCGCGATCTCGGCCAGCGTCATCGGGATCACAACGACCCCCCCGGCAGTGTCGCCAGGGCGGCAGCCAGCTCGTCGACGTCCGAGAACGGGTGCACCACGCCGGCGATCTCCTGGCCCCGCTCGTGCCCCTTGCCGGCGATCAACACGGCGTCTCCCGGGCCGGCGGCGCGCACCGCCGCCACGATGGCCTCCCGTCGGTCACCGATCTCACGTACCGGCGGTCCCCCGGCCGCACGGGCACCAAGCATCAGCGCGGCACGGATCGCCGCTGGATCCTCAGACCGAGGGTTGTCGTCGGTCACGATGACCAGGTCGGCGCCCTCCGCGGCGACCTGGCCCATCATCGGGCGCTTGCCGTGGTCCCGGTCACCGCCGGCGCCCACCACCACGATCAGCTGGCCGGTGCAGTGGCTGCGCACCGCGGCCAGTGCCGCCTGGAGCGCGGCGGGCTTGTGCGCGTAGTCGACCAGCGCGAGGAACGGCTGTCCCACGTCGACGGGCTCCATGCGTCCGGGCACCCGAACCCCGGCCAGTCCGGCCGCGGCGGCCGTCGGGTCCAGCCCGGCGGCGGCGACGCAGGCCAGGGCGGTACCGGCGTTGGTGACGTTGAACGCGCCGGGCAGGCCGATCCCGGTCTGGATGCGCTGGCCCCCCGGGCCGCGCACCTCAAGCTGCTGGGTGCCGGCCGAACCCGGCCGGGCGGAGACGGTCCAGTCCGCCCGGGCGCCCGGCATCGCCGACACCGTCACCGCCCCTCGGCGTTCGGCCGCCAGCCGGCGGCCGTACTCGTCGTCCACCACCACCACCTCGGCCGACGCACGGCCGTCGAACAGCAGTCGCTTGGCGGCGAAGTAGCCCTCCATGTCGCCGTGGAAATCCAGATGATCCTGCGAGAGGTTGGTGAACGCTCCCACGGCGAACGCGGTGCCGGCGACCCGGCCCTGGGCCAGTGCGTGGCTGGACACCTCCATCGCGACCGCGTCGACGCCGCGCTGGGCCATCACCGCGAACAGCGCCTGCAGGTCCGGAGCCTCCGGCGTGGTCAGCGTGCTGGGCAGCTGCTCACCGTCGATCCGGGCGGCCACCGTGCCGATCAGCCCGGTGCGCTGGCCGGCCGCGGCCAGCGCACCTTCCAGCAGGTAGCAGGTGGTGGTCTTGCCCGAGGTACCGGTCACGCCGATCACCCGGAGCCGCCGGCTGGGGTCGCCGTACACCCGCGCGGCCAGCGAGCCGACCACCTCCCGGGGGCGGTCGGCCACCAGCACCGGGAGCATCGCGGCGTCCGGATCGCCACGGACGGTGTCCAGCCCCGCCGAGTCGGTCAGCACGGCGACCGCGCCGGCCCGGGCGGCCGCTCCGGCAAACACCGCGCCGTGCACGCTCGCCCCGGCCAGGGCCGCGAACAGATCCCCCGGGCGCACGGCGTCGCCGCGCAGACTGACGCCGGTGACGGCGGGATCGTCACCGATGTCGCCGTGTCTGCCGACCGGGCGGTCGGCGCGCAGATTGTGCCGCCCGTCCAGGTGCGCCAGGTCGGAAAGCGGAACAGGGGGCAGGCCCACCGGTCGCGGGGGCGGAACTGGCGGCACGGCGGGCAAGGCTACTCGCCCAGGTTGGTGTACAGGTCGTAGATGGGCGCCTTGCTCTTGGAGGGCGGCACGTCGAAGGCGCGCATCGCGTAGGCGGCGATGTCCCGGAACAGCGGCGCGGCGGCCTCGCCGCCCTCGGCACCGCCGCCGGGGGCATCGAGCATCACGGTGATCACGAACCTCGGGTGGTCGGCCGGCACGATGCCGGCGAAGGTGGCGGTCACCTTGGTCTGCGAGTAGCAGCTGCACGCCGGATCGACCTGCTGGGCGGTGCCGGTCTTGCCGGCCACCTGATAGCCGGTGATGGCGGCCGACGGGGCGGTGCCGTCGTGCATGATGTCACCGCCCTGGATGGTGCCACGCAGCATGTCCAGCAGGGTGTTCGCCGACTTGGTGGACAGCTCGCGGACCGGCTTGCCCTGGGTGACGGGCGTGCTCGCCCCGTCGGCGGTGGTGGACGCCACGATGGATGGCGGGATGCGCACCCCACCATTGGCGATGCCCTGGTACATATCGGCCATCTGCAGCAGCGTCATCGACAGCCCTTGCCCGATCGGCAGGTTCGCGAACGTGGTGGACGACCACTGGGACTGCGGCGGCACGATACCGGCAGAGTCGGCGGGCAGCTGGATCCCGGTCTTCTGGCCGAGGCCGTACTTGCTCAACTCGCGGGCGAAGGCGTCCTGGCCCACCTGTTGGGCGATCATCAGCGTGCCGACGTTGCTGGACTTGGCCAGGATGCCGGTGGCCGTCATGCCGACCCGGCTGTGCACCCACGCATCGTGGATGGTGTGCCCGCCCATCTCGATGGTGCCGGGCACCGCGTAGTGCGTGGTCGGAGTGATGAGTCCCTTCTCCAGCGCCGCACCGAACGTCACCACCTTGGTGACCGAGCCCGGCTCGAACGGGGAGGTGACGGCCATGTTGCCGGTCTCGGCGGGCGTCTTGCCCCGGTAGTAGCTGGCCATGGCCAGCACATCCGGACCGGTGGCGCTGCGCACCAGGGCCATGCCGCCCTTGGCTCCGGTGGACTTCACCGCGTCGGTGAGCATCTGCTGCACGGTGTACTGCAGGTCGGCGTCGATGGTCAGGTGCACGTCGCCGCCGTCCACCGGCGCCTTCTCGTCGCGGTCGGTGCCGGGCATGGCGTTGCCGTAGGCGTCGACGTCGACCACCCGGGACCCGTCGGTGCCGGACAGCAGCGAGTCGTACTTGATCTCGATGCCGCCGGTGCCGTGCCCGTCCCAGCCGGTGGCACCCAGCAGGGACTGCAGCACGCTGCCCTCGGGGTACTGGCGTAGGTCCTGCCGCTCGGTTGTGACGGGGCTGCGGCCCTGGGGCTTGATCGCCTCGTTGATGCTGGCGATGATGGCGTCCGCCTGGGCCGGCATCAGCCCGCGCGCCAGGTAGACGTAGGTGGACTTGCCGTCGGTGAGCTTGGTGAAGACACTGTCGGCGGTGACATCGGGCGCGAGTGCCTTGCCGATGATGTCGGCCACCGCGTGTCGCTCGGTGTCGGAGGTGAACAGGGCCGGCCAGGCAGCGATGGCGCGGCCCTGCACGGTGAATGCCAGCGGTGTGCCGTTGCGGTCGTAGATGGTGCCCCGACTGGCGGGCAGCACGTCGGTGCGGGTGCGCTGGTCGGCGGCCTTCGCGGCGTAGGCGGCGGCGTCCACGGTCTGGATCATCACCAGCCGGACGGTGGATGCCACCAGCAGGCCGACGACCACGGCCAGCGCGAACCAGTTGCGTCCCCGGTGATGCAGCAGGCCGGTGCGCGGTCGGGTGCTGCGACGGCGCCGGGCCGGTGCGGCCCGGGGCGGGTCGAGGCGGGCACGACCCGCGGGCGCGGCACGGTCGGCGGACACGGTACGGCCCGAGGGCGGACGCCGGTCCGTGCGCGCGCTGCTGCCGGAGTGCGGGCGCCGTTCCGGCATCAGTGGCCTCCGCCCGAGGAGGATTCGGCGCCGCCACCGACCGGCTTCGGCGTGCCGACTACTCGGGCCTTGCCGGACTTGTCGACCATCAGGATGGCCGCGTCACCGGCGGGCACCAGACCGAGATTCCTGGCCTCCTGGGCGATCCGCGGCGTGGCACCCAGGTCGGCGATGCTGCGCCCCAGTGCCTCGATCTGCAGCCGCAGCTGTGCCGACTCCTGGTGTGCCTGCTCGGTGCGCACCCCGGACGCATCGGTCTTGGTGTTCAGGTAGAGCACGCCGCCAACCCCGCTGCCCAGCACCATGATCAACGCCACCACGAACGGCACCCGCAGCAGGGCGGAGCGCACCGGCCGGCCCGCAGTGGACACCCGGGCGGGGGTCATCCGGGCCTGCCGGCGGCGCCGCCGGTCCAGCGCGCGCTGGGCCGATCGGGACGGTCCGGAAGGCGCGGCCTGCCGGGGCGTCTTGGCGGTATGCAGGAAGGTCATCGGGCCTCCCGGATTCGCTCGGCGGCGCGCAGCCGGGCGGACGCGGCGCGGGGGTTGAGGTCGGTCTCCGCGGCGGTGGGCCGTTCGGCGCGACGAGTCAGCCAGCGCACCGTCGGCTCGTGGCCGGGTAGCTCCACCGGCAGGTCCGGCGGCGTGTCGGACACGGTCAGCGGGGCGATCGCGTGTTTGACGATCCGGTCCTCCAGCGACTGGTAGGCCAGCACCACCAGCCGCCCGCCGGGCCGCAGCACGTCCAGGGCCGCCGGGATCGCGCGCCGCAAGGCGCCGAGTTCGTCGTTGACCTCGATGCGCAGGGCCTGGAAGGTCCGCTTGGCCGGATGCCCGCCCGAGGCGCGAGCGGCCGCCGGAATGGCGGCCCGGATCAGCTCCACCAGTGCGGCAGAGCTGCGCAGCGGAGCCTTCTGTCGTTCGCGGACGACTGCCCGCGCGATGCGGCCGGCAAACCGTTCCTCGCCGTACTCGCGCAGGATGCGAGCCAGCTCTGCCTCGGGATAGCCGCCCAGCACGTCGGCGGCGGTGATACCGCCGGTCGGGTCCATCCGCATGTCCAACGGCGCATCGGCCGCGTACGCGAAGCCGCGCTCGCGCACGTCCAGCTGCATGGACGAGACGCCCAGGTCGAACAGCACGCCGTCGACCCGGCCGGCGGCCACCACCGGGTCCACCCCGCCGGAGGCGGCGCGGACCAGTTCACCGATCCGGTCGTAGACGGCGTGCACCGGGTGGAGCCGGTCGGCGAAGCCCGCGGCCGCCACCCGCTCGCTGGCCAGTGCCAGCGCGGCGGGGTCTCGATCAACGCCGATCACCTGTAGCCGCGGGTGCTCCCGCAGCAGCGCCAGGGTGTGGCCGGCCAATCCGAGGGTGGCGTCCACCAGGACCGGAGCATCGCCGGCCAGCGCCGGAGCCAGCAACTCGGCGACCCTGTCGGCCAGCACCGGCGTGTGCCGGGACGGCGGCGCTCCGGGAACGGTGGCCCCGGACGGGTCCTCCTCGGGCGGGAGCATTCCGATCCCCTTCCCGGCACGGCCGTCGCGGCGCCTCGAACGGATGTCGACCGGGCAGTGCCGGCCGCGGCGGGCTGCCGCGCTGCCGCGGCCGTGGCCGCCCTGCCCGCGGGTCCCCACCCGCCATGGACCTGGCGCGGGGGAAGTCGCGTCAGGGCCACGGCGGGTGCAGGCCGGCGGGCAGGAGGGCGTGCTGGTGGGTGGGCGGCACAGCGGCGAGCCGAACACTGCCGGGCGAACGGGGGCAGCGACGGCGGTGACGGGCGGATCAGCCATGGCCGCACGGGCGGGAATGCTCATGGCTCGCTCCGTCCACCGGTGCCGTCGTCACCGCTAGCGGCGGGTATTGGGGCGGTCGCGCGCAACGAAGGGTCGACGTAGCCCGGCTCCTGAGCGGCCTCGTAGTCCGACCAGCGGTCGGCGTTCCAGATTTCCATCCGACGCCCCTGGCCGGTGAGCACCACGTCCCGCCCTAGCCCGGCGAACAACCGCATCCGGGCCGACAGCGTGATCCGGCCCTGTCCATCGGGCATCTGCGGCTCGCTGTTGGCCAGCATGTATCGGGCCGCGCCGATGTGTTGCACGTCGGTCACCTTGGTGTTGACGGCCTGCTCGGCGAACCGGTCGAACTCATCGGTGGTGAAGACGTACAAGCAGTTCGAATCTCCCCGTACCACCATGGCCCCGTCGGCGAACTGCTTGCGGTACGCGGCCGGAAGGGTCACCCTTCCCTTGTCGTCCAGGCGGGGCGTGAACGTGCCGTAGAAGCCCACGTACCCCACCTCCCCACGGGTCGGCGGCTCACCAGGCCGCGCGCTCCACCGATCTGCAGAGGCTACCCCATTTTCCCCCACCACACCCCACCAATCTGTTCAGTGTCCCCACTTCGCCCCCCACTGGGCTCCTGGCGCGCGGACGCAGTCATCGCCGAGGCATCGAGTCGTGAGTGGCAGTGCGGTGGCCGATGGGCTGTTCCTGGGCAGACATCGATTCCGTCGGGTCGGCGACAGCCGGTGACAGGGCTGGCAGACTGAAACCCACACCGCCGGGCACACGCAGCGATCCCGCGGTGCCGGAGAGGATGAGACGTGGCCCAGCATGTGAACCTTGACCAGGTGCCCGCACCGGCCGGCGCGGAACCATCCGCCGTCACCATGGATGTCGTAGCCCGCACCGGCGCCCAGATCGGCGGCGCCATGGCGCGGGTCATCCTGGGCAAACCCGATGTCATCCGGCTGGCGCTGGTGGCGCTGCTGACCGAGGGTCACCTGCTGATCGAGGACGTGCCGGGCACCGGCAAGACCAGCCTGGCCAAGGCGTTGGCCCGCTCAGTGGAGGGCACCGTCAGCCGGGTGCAGTTCACTCCCGACCTGATGCCCAGCGACGTCACCGGCGTCAGCGTGTACGACCGCCAGACCTCGCAGTTCACCTTCCGGCCCGGCCCGGTGTTCGCGAACATCGTGGTGGCCGACGAGATCAACCGGGCCTCGCCGAAGACCCAGTCCGCGTTGCTGGAGGCCATGGAGGAGCGCCAGGTCACCGTCGACGGCAACACCTACCGGCTGGCCCGGCCGTTCCTGGTGCTGGCTACCCAGAACCCGGTGGAGATGGAGGGCACCTATCCCCTCCCAGAGGCGCAGCGGGACCGGTTCTTCGCGCGCACCGCCTTGGGCTACCCCGATCCGGCCAGCGAGGTGGCCATGCTCGCCGGACACGACCGGGCGGATCCGCTGGACACACTGTCCGCCGTGGCCGACACCGCGACGGTGACGCGGCTCATCGCGGCCGTCGCCACCGTGCAGATCGCCCCCGCGCTTCGCAGCTACATCGTGGAACTGGTCTCGGCCACCCGAGCGATGCCCGAGGTGCGCCTGGGCTGCTCACCCCGCGCGGTGCTGCACCTGGGCCGCGCCACCAAGGCGGCCGCCGCGCTCGACGGGCGCGACTACGTGGTGCCCGACGACATCCAGCGGCTCGCCGGGCCGGTGCTGGCGCACCGGCTGCTGCTGACCACCGAGGCGCATGCGGCCCATCGCTCGGCGGAGGACATCATCGGCGCGCTGCTCGGACGGATCCGCGTCCCGCAGGCTGGCCGTGTCTAGGTCGACGGCGGTTCCCCGCGGCACCGACTCCGCGGGCCGCACCGCCCGGCCCGACCGCGGGCTGACCACGCGCGGGCGCTGCCTGTTCGCCGGCGGGTGCGCGGCCATCGTGTGTGCCCTGCTGCTGGACGAACGGGACCTGCTGCGGGTGGGCATCCTGGCCGCGGCGCTGCCGATGGTCGCGATGCTGCTGACCGCCCGACGGCGCGCCACGCTGTCCGCCGCGCATCAGGCGTTGCCCGACCGGCTGCGACCCGGCACCTCCGGCTCGGTGCGGTTGTTGCTGACCAATACCGGCGCCCTGCCCACCCGCCCGGTGGAGGTCAGCGAACAGGCCACCACCGACCTGACCGCCGGTGTGCGCTGCCTGCTGCCCCCCCTGCGACCGGGCGCCACCGCGGTCGTCGGCTATCCGCTGACCGCGACCCGTCGCGGTCGGTTCCTGATCGGGCCACCCGCGATTCGGGTCGCCGACCCGTTCGGGCTATGGGAGGACAACCGGACCATCGACTCACGCACCGAGGTGATGGTGGTTCCCGTCGTGGTGCCGCTGACCGGAATGCCGTCCGCCGTCGGCTCCCGGTCTGCGGCGTCCGGCTCGGCCATGTCAGGCACTACCGGAGGCGACCCGGACGTTGGCATCCGGCACTACAACCCCGGCGACGACATCCGCACCATCCACTGGCGCGCCTCGGCTCGGCACGACGAGTTGATGGTGCGACTGACCGAACCGGTCTCGCACGGCGGCACCACCGTCGTGCTGGACCACCGGGCGGCGGCGCACCGCGGCATCGGGCCGGAGTCCAGCCTGGAGACGGCGGTGACGCTGGCGGCGTCGGTGAGCCTGCACCTGCTGGCCGGGGACTATCAAGTGCGGTTGGTCAGCCACTACGGGGCAGTGATCGCCACCGGCAACGACATCGCCGACGACGTGCTGGCCGGACTGGCCGACGTCGATGCCGACGTGGTCGGTGGGCTACAGCCGGGCGCGGTCCGCACCGCCGGCCTGGTGATCGCGGTGCTAGGCGACCTCGATCCGGCTGCGGCGCACCTGCTGGTGGCGAGCCGATCTCGCTCATCCCGCGGCGTGGCGCTGCTGCTGGACACCCCGTCATGGGATCCGGCGCACGGCCCGGCACATCCGGTGGCCGCCTCCGCCGCGGTGCTCACCGCCGGCGGCTGGCGAGTGGTGGTGCTGCGCCGCGGCGACGACCTGGGGGCCGCCTGGCGGGTGGCCTGCAGCGGCGAGGGGTATACGGCCGCCCGGAGGGTGTCGTGACCGTCACCGCGTCACCGCCGTCGAACAGCGCCTCCGGCGTCGGCGCGCGGGGCAGCGCCGGCCCGGCCGGGCGCGCGCCGTCCCCGGGAGCGCAGCGGCCCGGCAGGCGCGCCGGCAACGATCCGCTGGTGCTGCTGCCCACCCTGCTGGGCGCGCTGGCGGTGTTGGGTGGCAGCTCCGCGTTGATGCCGCTGCTGGAGGGCACCTCGTGGATGCTGCCGCTGATCGAGGTCGTGGCGGTGGTCTACCTGGTGGGCATCGGTGCCCGGCTGCTGGCCATCCCGGCGTGGGGTGTGGAACTGCTTCAGCTGGCCGGCCTGCTGATCGCCCTCACCAGCCTGTTCACCACCGACGGCGTGCTAGGAGTGTTGCCCGGTCCGGCGGCGATCTCGGAGGCCGCCCGGATGCTAGGCGCGGCGTGGCAGCAGATCCTGACCACGGTGCCGCCCGCCCCGGACACCCCCGAGCTGGGGCTGATGGTCGCGCTGTGCATCGGCGTGCTGGCCCTGGTGGTCGACCTGCTGATCGCCGGGGCCAGGGTCCCGGCGCTGGTGGCGCTGCCGCTGCTCAGCCTGTACTCGGTGCCGGCGTCCATCAGCACCTCGCTGCTGCCGTGGTACGCATTCGTCATCCCCGCCGCGCTGTTCGCCGCCCTGCTGGCCGTGGCCGGGCACGCGGCCCGGCACCCGCAGCGCAGGGCACGAGTGGCGCTGGGCATCAGCGGGACGGCAATCGCCACAATTGCCGTCGTCGGCTCGCTGCTGCTGGCCGATGCCACCACCGGGATCGGCACCGCCGGCCGGCTGCCACGCGGCGGCCACTCGGGCGGGGAGGTCGGGCTCAACCCGTGGGCGTTGCTGCGCGGCGACCTGACCGACCGGACACCGGAAGACACGCTGCGAGTGTCCGGGCTGGACCATCCTGCCTATCTGCGCACCATCGCGCTGGAGAAGTGGAACCCAGACCAGGGCTTCCTGCCGGGGCCGGTGGTGGCCGACGACACCGACGTCGACGGGCGGGTGCCCGCCGCACCGGCCGCCGATGACGGCAGCGCGACCGTGACGATCACCCCGCAGAAGTTCCGCGACCGCTTCCTACCGATCTATGCCGACAGCACCCACGTGACCGGGCTGGCCACCGGATGGGACTACGACCGCGGCCTGCAGACCGTATTCCGCGACGATCCGATCGTGCCCGGCCAGTACACCGTCACCGCCAACCTCGCCACCGTTCCGGCCGCGCAGTTGGAGACCGAGGACGTGCACTCCGGCGGCCCGCTGACCGAGACCGGCACGCTGCCTGCCGAGGTGGTCGCCCGCGCCAAGGCAGTGACCGCCGACGCCGCCACCCCCTTCGACATGACCGTCGCGATGCTGCACTACTTCACCGACCCGGCCAACGGCTTCACCTACTCGCTCAAGACCCCTGCGGGTAATTCGGGCAGCGCGCTACTGGACTTCCTGCACAACAAGCAGGGCTACTGCGAGCAATACGCGGCAGCGATGGCGATCATGCTGCGCGCGCTGGGCATCCCGGCCCGGGTGGCCGTCGGATTCACCCAGGGCACGCAGCAGGCGGACGGGAGTTTCCAGATCGAGTCGACCGATGCGCACGCCTGGGTCGAGGTCCGCTTCGACCAGTCCGGGTGGATCGCCTTCGACCCCACCCCGGTGGTAGGCGGCCAGGGCGGGCTGCAGGGCTTCGAGTCGAACGCCGGGGGCGGCGGCGGAGGCGGGACCCAGACCGGCACCGCCACGGGCAGTGCCACCACGTCGGCCACCACCACCGCCGAGCAGACGGTGCGCACCGCACCGATCGCGCCGGGGCAGTTGATCGACGGCGGGCAGACCGATCGCGGCTCCGGGTCGGACGATGCGACCGGCGCCGGTGTGCTGACCGGTTGGGTGCTGGTGCTCGTGCTGGTGATTGCCGGGCTGTTGCTGGTCGGCCTGCTGATCGCCACGCCGTCGCTGATTCGTCGCCGGCGACGGCAGCGCCGGCTGGCCGTGGCATCCGGCGGCGGGTCCGACGCGGGATCGGCGGCGTGGGCGGAGATCGAGGACACCCTGGCGGACCACGGGATCGCGGTGCACGAGGTGGAGTCCGCCCGGGTGACGGCGAACCGGCTTGCCCGCACGGCACACCTGTCCACCAGCGGGCGGGACGACCTGCGAACGGTGGTGATGACCGCCGAGCGCGAGTGGTACGGGCGCCCGGCGGATCCCGGTGTCCGGCAGCCCGATCTGACGCCGGGGGTGCTCGCGGTGGTGGACGGCCTGGAGCGCAGCGCGCCGCGACGGTGGCCAGATCGGGTGCTGCCTCGGTCGATGCGGATGGCCGGCCGAGGCACGAAATCCCGCTGACCGGGCGAGGTTTCGGGTGCGATGCGGACATCTTGACGCGGACACACCACCGCCCGGCGGCTCACGCCGGGCAGGTCACCTGTCGACGTAGGCGGAGACATGCGCCTCGCTGACGGGTTTGAGGTTCGAATGCTGGGATATTGCCGACACCATCGGCCAGATGATGGCCTCGAACGCGTGACGGTCGCGACGGCACGCCACAGTGATGGGGCAGAGTTCCCCGTTCCGAAACAGCGAATACGAGCATTATCGTCTCCGAAATCACCCGTGCAGACAGCTCGAACGCGACGTCACCAGCGCGTCACGGCGCGGCTCGCGCGTCGCGGCGGGCGAGCCGATCCGCCGCGCGGCGCCGAACGGTTCGGAGGTAGTGCTCAGGGGGTGCAGCACGGTTGGTGACGATCGACACCCCCCACACCTCATCGACCTGCTCGGGTGTCATGCGGTCGAGGTCGTAGGCCGCGACCAGCGGCCTACCGCGGGCGCTGTCCGCCACCGCGCCTCCTTCCTGTCCGTGCTGCGCGTAACCTGCCTCCGGCCACCGTCATTGGCCGGACCCCCCCGGGCCCGTGGCGGCCGGCGAGGGGGTTCCGGGCCGCCGGTTGACGCCGTGGTCCGCACACGCTCAACGGCGACGCAATGCGCGATCACGAAATCGCCAGTTGGGGATCCCGCTGCGGCGCTGTGACTTTCGTCGTTGTGCTGCTCGGTCAGGCGGCGCGAGTGGCGATGGTGACGATGAGTTCAGCGCCGAGGGCGACCGCGATCCGGTCGAGCACGGGGATCGTGGGCACCGCTCCGCCCGCCTCGAGCCGGGACAGTGCGGGCTGGGTCATTCCCGCAGCGGCGGCGAGCTTGGTCTGGGACAGGCCCAGAGCCAGCCGACGCTCCCGAACGGCCTGCCCGATCAGGAACGCACGTCGCGCTTCGTCGTACCCCTCACGGTAGCCCGCGCCGGCGCGTCGTTGGCCGGCGATCTCCTCGTAGGAGCTGTGGCTAGCGTTCATCACGAGTTCCCTTCACGTTCGTAGATGTCATGAGCGGCGTCGTGCGACGCTTCGCACGTCGCTTGCGCCCGGATCGCGCGCTTCACTTCCGCGCTCGGCGCTGCAGGCCCTGTGGAAGACCGTCAGCAGGACCACCCGGCGGCCAGACGCCAGCCAGTACGTCACCCGCGTCTGGCGACGCAGCAGTTGGAAGCGCAACTCCCGGACCTTGCCCCGAGATGGCGGGAATACGGCTCGCCAAGCGTCTCGGCGCGGTCCGCGAGCATGCCGACGAGGAAGTCAACCCGACCGAAGTCGTGGTCTGTGAGGCCCTCCAACCAAGACCGCACTTCCGGCTCGACCCCAATCGAGTACAGACCGGCCATGCACCTAACGCTATATGCATCTCACGCTATAATCACCCAGACCTTCAACGTGCCGCAGGCCGGGATCGGCGTGTGGGGACGCGTGTCACTGGTCCAGGCGAGCGCGCAATAGCTGGTACGTGCCATCGACGTCGCCACCGGTCGATGCGATGACGCGGGTGGCAGGCCGGGCGGCGACCACCGCAAGCAATTTGTCGTGAGTCGCCGCCAGCTGTTCCCGACCGCCACTGCGCCGTTGCAGTTCCGCTGCATCTCGATGAACCGGATCCGTTGAACTCGCCGAACGTCGTTCGAAGCGACGCACGACATCATCCCGATCACTGATGAGCGCTAGTTCAATGAATTGAGCTTCGACCTCAGCTGCCAGTTCCTCAAGTCTTCCGATGAATTCCAATTGCCCCAGATATTGCGGCACCAGCACATCACGGCCAACGCGCAACTGCGCTCTTGCCATCGCAATGGCCAACTCCCGGGCCAACAAACCAGCCTCAATCGGCTGGTCGAGCCAGCGTCCGAGCATCCCACGCACTTGGTCGATATCGAGCACTAGCGTCAGCGGGTGCTCCTCGGCGTAACGACGCGCCAGAGTCGACTTCCCGCTTCCGGGCGCACCGTTGAGTAGGACGAGTCGCAGCACCTGATCACGGTACCGGTGATCTGGACTCCGACGCATACGGCCACCAAGGGCAGCCAGCTCTCCGCACGTGCCCCGTTCGCGTACCGGTAGGTGCCATCACGCAGGCCTGGCGCGGACATCGGCAGGTACGCCTGGCAAGACTGATCAAGTCCTCCGATGTGCCGGAAGTGTTCACTTTTCGAGCGCCGCGGAGATGGGTTGATGTTCATCGCATGATCGATCGTCAACGGTCGGTGCGCGCTCCAGGGGCTGTCGGCGCCGAGATGCAGAATGCGCTGGTCCACCTACCGAGATCAGGGACACATCCTCCTCCCAGCATCCGCGCTGCGCGAACCTAGCCAGCTGCTGGGCCAAGCACGCAGGTGAAGGAACCACCTGGCGAGAAGATCCTCTGCGGTCCCGTAGCGGATCCAGTTGCGGTACTGCTTCGAGTGTGTCAGTGGTTGACAGTTTCGAGGTTCCTCGTCGATGCGGCCCGTGCGAGTCGGGTGTCGAAGGTGGCCACGCGGCCGCGGACATGCTCGGCCGCGAGTAGCACGCAGCAGTCGGGCATCTTCAGTCCTGTCGCCGCGCGCAGCGTGGCGAGCTTGATCGCGGTGTCATCTGGGAATGGGATCTCCTCCACCTCCAGATCGCGCAGTGCAGTGCGCGCCTCGTCCAACCGATCCGCCCGGGCCGGACCGACGAATACTTCCGCGAGTGTCAGGGAGTTGGCGCCGAAGTCGTCGTCGATTTCTTCGGTGAACAGTTGCTCGGCGCGCTCATGGTGCTCATCCTCACCGTCGAGGTAGGCGACGATGACGCTCGCGTCCAGCACGATCACTCTGGCCAGTCCTCACGTAGCCGCCGCAGATAGTTCGGCTGGTAGGTGCCGGTCAGGGCACCGCTATGCGTGCGCAACGCTGCCAGCCGACGACGGTGGCGTTCCTGGTGGGCCCGTTGCGCCGCTCGGTGGCCTTCCAACGCGAGCTGTACCAGGAGCTGCGCCCGACTCAACTCCGGCCAGCGCGCGCTAGCTGCGTCCAAAGCGGCGGCGAGGTCGTCGGTCTCGGTGACGAAATGCCGGGGACGGGTGGTGGGCATGACCTGAGTGTAACACTCAGTGCACGCGGTGCTACACCAAACGTTGGCGAGTGGATCAGCGATTCGGTTGGAGGGCCGTGCATGGATGAGCGATAGGTCTGGGTCGATGCGTGCGAGATCGTCGATGTCAGTGGTGACGAGGGCGTGGTGGCGCTCGCGGGCGCACAGCGCGACATGCACGTCGATCACGTGCTGGTGACCGCCGGTGGCGGATATGACGCCGACCGCGCGGGCGTCACGCCTGGCTACGGGAGGTATCTGCCCAGTCGACGGAGCACGCCGCCCAGCAGCCGGCTTTGATGCCATCCGCGGCGGACCACCGCAGCGCGAAGCGCACGAACCCGAGCGCGGACCAACACCGCCGGCCCACGCTTGTCCTCGTCCTCAATCTGCCACGCCCGCTGATGCAGCACATGGGCGCAGCGCAGACACACCTGAACCTCAGGATGGTTGCTCAACCGGACCATGCGGTCGGGGGTGTCGGCGCAATCACAACACCAGCACGTCACGCGCCGCTGATCGCGGACGGACTCCATGCCCAGCGTGGCGCTCACGGGTCAGTCTGCGTCGTGCCCACGAGATTGGCGCCGGCCTTCCTACTGATCCTCGAAGCGGCGGCGGAACCGCTCCTCCATCCGCTCGGACAGCGGCGTGGACACCTTGCCTGGCTTGCCGTGGTCGGCAACCGCTCTGCCGCCGGGCTGCCCGTAGACGAACAGGCCCACCGCACCGACCATGATCATGAACCCTAGGACGCTGACCGCCACCCCCAGCGCCAGCACGCTCTGAGTCGCAATGACCCCGACCACCAGCGCAACCATCCCCAGGACGAACAGGGCAGCCGCCACCAAGGGGCGCCGCCGGCGCAACCGTGCCGGATCGACGCTGGAGGCGAACTTCGGGTCCTCCTCGAACAGCGCCTGTTCAATCGCGTCGAGCATCCGCTGCTCGTGCTCGGAGAGCGCCATGGCCTCCTCCTGTCGACAACCGGCCCGACCAGCGATCCGGTGACGGAGGCCCCGCCACCGATGGTCGTGGTCTACCTCCACAATACGAGGCCTGACGGCACCTTTCTACCGGCCCGCGAAATCCCTCCCCTGCGGACCGCTCCCGGCGGAGCCGTCACCGACCCGCGCCGGACCGGCGGCAGACGTGCCGCCCGGTGCGAGCAGGGTAGCGGGCCGCGGAGCCGCCGATCCGAATCGCTCGGCGATGGCGTCCACGGCGCCCTGGGCGGCTCGCCAGCCTGGCCGGTCCGCGTCGGCCCCCAACTCGAGCTGCTCGGTGACCTCCCCGGCAGGCCGCAGCGACTGCAGCCGGACGCCCAGCAACCGCACCGGCCGGCGTCCGCCGGCCAACCGATCCCAGCTTCGCACGACGGACTGAAAGACTTGGCGGTCCTGATCGGTCGCCGTGTCCAGGCTTTCGGACCGGGTGACGGTGGTGAAGTCGTCGTAGCGGACCTTCAGCACCACGGTGCGACCAGCCCGCCCGGCCCGGCGCGTCCGACGGGCCGCGGTGCGGGACAGCTCGAGCAGGGCGCGCCGTACGACGGCGGGATCGGTGACGTCGACGTCGAAGGTCTGCTCGGCCCCGATGGAGGACTCCGCGGTCTGCGGCGTCACCGGCCGGTCGTCCACGCCGTGGGCCAGATCGTGCAGCCGGCGGGCCAGCGCGGCCCCGATCGCTCGGCCCAGCGTCTGGGGGTCGGCGTCCGCGATCTCCCCCACCGTGGTCAGGCCGAGGGATTCTAGCCGGGTCGCGGTGTGCGGCCCGACACCCCAGAGCGCTCCGGCAGGCAGCGGGCGCAGCAGCGCAGAGACCTCGCCCGGCGGGACCACCAGCAACCCGTCCGGCTTGGCCAGCGATGAGGCGAGCTTGGCGACGAACTTGGTGGAAGCCGCCCCCACGGTGGCGGTCAGCCCGAGCTCGTCTCGGATACGCCGGCGGATCGAGATCGCGATCTGCACCGGGCGTCCGCCGGTCCGCCGAGCACCCGCGACGTCCAGGAACGCTTCATCGACGCTCAGCGGCTCGACCAGCGGTGTCACCGACTCGAACAGGCTCATCACGTCGGCCGAGGCGGCGCGATAGGCAGCATGGTCGGGTGGCAGCACCACGATGCCGGGGCATCGGGCCAGCGCATGGGCCGTCGGGATGGCGGAGCGCACTCCGTAGGCCCGCGCCTCGTAGGTCGCCGAGAGCACCACGCCGCGCCCCCCGGTGCCGGCCACCATCATGGGGCGCCCGGCAAGGTCGGGGCGGCGGCGTAATTCAACCGCCGCGAAGAACGCGTCCATGTCGACGTGCAGCACGGTGCATCGGGAATCGTCCACCGCATCGACGTTCGCCGTCACCCGCCGACGCGCAGCCTGCCGACTCATCGGTCGGATCCCGCCGCGCGAATCCGGTCACCCCGCGCCGCACGAGCGCCGGGTCGCGGCTCCTGGCGCTGCGCCCGCGCCGAGCCCGTCATGGCGCGGGGCGAAGCCCCAGGCCATGTAGATCCCCGGCGATCTGACCGAGCACCGGATGCCTGCCCAGGTTCCGCTCGAGCTCGCCGAAGGCCGGATCGTTGGGCCGCGGCGCGCGGGCGCTGGCCAGCGCCGACACCACTCCCACGCCGGTAATCGACTCGACCGCCAGCCCGGCCTGTTCCATCAGCGCGCGCAGGGACGGCACGTCGTAGCGCCGGTCGTCGTCGGCGGCATCCAGCAGGGCCGAGGCCTGGTCGTACCGGCCCGCGAGTGCTTCCCCGAGTACCGCGGACAATCGACCCGGCACCAGCACGGACATCGTCCCGCCGGCCCGCAGCATGGTGGCGGCTGCCGCCAGCGATCGCACCGGGTCGTCGACGTCCTGGACGAGCTGGTGGTACAGCACCAGATCGACGCTGCCCGGCTGCAGCACCGAGGCCAACTGGTCGGCGTCGGCCTGCAACGACCTGATCGCGTCGGACACTCCGGCCTCCGCGGCGCGCCGGGCCAGGCTGGCCAACGCATCGGTGGACGCGTCGACAACCAGCACTCGGCAGCCGGCGCGAGCCAGCGGCACCGCCCGCGCTCCGCTGCCGCCACCCACATCCAGCACCTCGGCGCCGGGATGCGCCGCCGCGAAGCCCGCCAGCCACCGACCGATCGGATCGAGCGGTTGGTCCGTCATCGAGATGCCCCTGGCGCCACCAGGTGAGCCTAACGGTCGCCGGTTCGCCCGGCGCCCGTCACCGGACCGCCGCGCCGCGATCGTCCAGCACCCGATCCACCAGGTCCAGGAAGGCCGCCGCCTGTCGGACCATATCGTCGGCCTCGCGGCTGCCCACGCCAGCGCTGATGCCCGCCTCGGCCGCCTGCCGCTTTGCCGAGCCGGCCGCAAAGAACGCCGCCCATTCGGCCAGCTCCGGGGCCACCCGAGGCAGCAAATCCCACGCGCTGCCCCGCGCCGACCGGCGTGGCCGCGCGCGGGCCGCCAACACCGCCGCAGCCCCCCGCAACGCCGCCAGATGGGCCGCGGCGAACCGGCTGCTGGGTTCCGACGCACGAATCGCGCGGCCCAGCGCCCGACCCGCGTCGGCCATCAGGTCGTACGCCATCCGCGGCACCGGGGCAGCGCGGCCGACCGGGCGTACCCCCGTGGCCACCCCGTCGCTCCGACCTGCCCCCTGCCGCTGTGTCGCCATCATCGTCATGATGATCACCAACCTTCCGTCTGCACGTGCCTCGAACCTGCGTTCGAGGCTACGACGAGGGTCCGACAACGGAACCCGGGACGGCCCCGCGCGCGAGCGCGAACCCCCAGTCCCGCAGGGCCACCGCAGCCGAGTGCCCCGCGGCGACGCTGTGATCTGATGGCCTCGTGAGCACCGCCACCGATCGAGTCGCCCAAGCACTCGCCCACGCGGGGGTGACAGCGCAGATCCAGCAGCTGGACTCGTCCGCGCGCACCGCGACGCTGGCCGCGGAGCAACTGGGCGTACCGGTCGGGGCCATTGCCAACAGCCTGGTGTTCGCGGCGGACGGCGAACCGCTGCTGGTGATGACCTCGGGCGCCCACCGGGTGGACACCGCGATGCTGGCTCGCACCCTCGGGGTGACCCGGATCGAGCGCGCGAGCGCGGATTTCGTGCGCCGGCACACCGGCCAGGTGATCGGCGGGGTGGCCCCGGTGGGTCACCCCGAGCCGCTACGCACCGTGGTGGACGTGGCACTGGCGAACTGCCCGCACCTGTGGGCGGCTGGCGGGCACCCGCACACCGTCTTTCGCACCAGCTACCGCGAACTGCTGGCGATGACCGGCGGCACCGCCGTGGCCGTGGCCCGCGAGGAGGGCGGACCAGCGCCGGACGGGGCACAATAGCCAGTCGTGACGGCCCCTCACCGCCTCGCCGAGCTCGACCCGGCGGCATTTCGCGCGGCGCTTCCCGATCTGCTCGAGGTCTACGTGCGCGCCATGGGCTACCCGCCCGGGACGGCCCAGGCCCGGGCACCGCTATGGACGGAGCATTCCCGACGCGCGGGCTTTCGCTGCGTCACGGCCGCGGATGACGGTGGCCGACTGGTGGCCATGACCTATGGCTACCGCGGCCGGCCGGGCCAGTGGTGGTACGGCGAGGTCTCCCGAGGGCTGGGGCCGGCCGGTGGATGGTGGCTGGACGACTACTTCGAGCTCACCGAGCTGCACGTCCACCCCGATCAGCAGGGGCACGGCACCGGTGAGACGCTGTTGCGCGCGCTACTGGAACCGGTGCCGGACGACCGGGTGCTGCTGTCCACTCCCGAGGGCGAGAACCGCGCGTGGCGTCTGTACCGCCGGATGGGGTTCTCCGACGTGCTGCGCAGGTTCCTGTTCGCCGGCGACTCCCGGCCGTTCGCCGTGCTGGGCCGGACGCTGCCGCTGGACCCGCCCGCCTGACCCTGTGCCGGTCACTCCGCGCCGGTGCTCCGCGGGTCATTTCGGTCGTCGCCGCTCGCCGGCTCCGGCTCGGCGGGTGCGTCGTCGGCCGGCGCACGATGTGCCGCCCGCACCGCCAGATGCGCCGACACCGGCGCCGTCAGGAACTGCAATACCACGATCAGCAGCAACTCCCCCACGATCGCGACCGTGCCCAGGCGGATGCCGAGCCCGATCATCAACAAGACGATGCCCAACACCTGTGGTTTGGTCGCCGCGTGAATGCGCGCCGAGGTGTCCGGAAACCGCAGGGCGGCGACCCCGGCGGCCAGGCTCATCGCCGCCCCAGCGATCAGCGCCGCCGAGGCGACGATGTCGGCCGCACTCACGACCGCTCCCGCTGCAGCAGCACGGCCAGGCCCGCCGACCCGACGAACCCGAGCAGCGCGACCACCACCGCGATCACCAGGGTGGTCGTGCTGGCATACACCGCGGCCAGCAGCACGATGACACCCACCACGATGGCCAGCAGCACGTCCAGCGCCACCGCGCGGTCGATTGGCGTCGGTCCGCGCACCAACCGGGCGGCAGCCGCCAAGGCTCCCAGCGCGAACAGCGCGCCGGCGACAATCATGGTGACGGTCATGGCGTCCGGGCCCTCCCAGTTCGATCCCGCTCGACAGCGGCCGCGCCGCCACCGTCCTCGCCCCGACCCAGCGCCCCCAGGATGCGCGCTTCCTGGGCCAGCACGCTGGCGACGAAGCGCTCGGGCGGCCGCGGCGACGGATACAGCACGTGGATGGTCAGGGTGCGCTTGGCCGGATCCGCCTCGATGATCAGGCTGCCCGGCACCAGGGAGACGGCTAGCGCGGTGAGGTGCTGGATGAGGTCCGAATCGCTGGCCAGCCGGGCGGTGACGACGTCCGTCACGGGCGGTCGCGGGCGGAACGCCAGATACGCCACCTGGATGCTGGCCAGCACCACGTCGACGGCAAATCGCGCCAGCAGCACCGCCGTCCGCCAAGGATGCAACCCGAAGGAAAACTCGATGGGCGGCAATGGGAATAGCACCAGCACGAGCACCGACAGCAGCAGCCCCACCACGATCAACGGCACCGACACGCTGCCCCACAACGCCAGCCACACCAGCAGCAGCGCCCCGACGGTGATCAGGTGCGCCCGCCAGTTCGCCCGCCAGCCGCGGACCGGGCGGTGGGGTGAGCCGCCGACGGGCTCGCCCGCTCCGGCGTCGCTCACGGTGCCCGATTGTTCGCTCCGCCCTCCGCAGCCGGACCCTGCCACTGTGACATCAGCGTCCCTAGCGGGCCGCGCGCCCGCTCCGGCGTCGCTCACGGGTTCACCCCCAGTACGGCGGTGACGTACCGGTCGGGGTGCGCCAGATCGTCCGCGGCGCGTCCGGCCAGCGCGTACAGCGGGCCTGCGGCCACGGTCAGCAGAACTCCCGCCAGCACGACCGCGGCGGTGGCCGCGAGCATGCCGCGCGGCGGCCGGTCGCGCGACACCGCGGTCCGTGACGCCGTCTCCGTCACCGCCGTTTCCGTCACCGCCGTTTCCGTCACCGCCGTTTCCGTCACCGCTGTTTCCGTCACCGCCGTAATCCGCTCCGCCCGCTCCGCCGCAGCCGTGCTGGGCCTCTCACTCGTGGCCACCGAGCCCGAGGGCGCTGCCTGCTCGGTCGGCGCCGGTCGCCAGAATGCTCGGCCCCACACCCGCACCATGGCGTACAGGGTGAGCAGGCTCGTCACGGTTCCGCCAACCACGACCATCACCGGCAGCGTGCCCCCGGCGGCGAAACCTGCCTCGAAGAGGCCGATCTTCCCCAGAAAGCCGGACAGCGGCGGCACGCCGCCGAGGTTCATCGCCGGAACGAAGAACAGCACGGCCAGTAGCGGCGCCCGTCGGGCCAGCCCGCCCAGCCGGTCCACCGCCGTGGTTCCGGAGAGGTACTCGATCAGGCCGGCGGCCAAGAACAGCGCCGTCTGCACCAGGATGTGGTGCACCACGTAGTACACGGTGGCCGTCAGCCCTGCGGTGGAATCCAGCGCCACCCCGAACAGCAGGTAGCCGATGTGCGAGACCAGGGTGAACGACAGCATCCGCTTGATGTCGCCCTGCGCCACCGCACCGAGGATGCCGATGATCATGGTGGCCAGCGCCGCCCACATCAGCAGTGTGGTGAAGCCGTGCCCGCCGAACAGCAAGGTCTGGGTGCGGATGATGGCGTAGATGCCGACCTTGGTCAAAAGGCCGGCAAACACCGCCGTGACCGGTGCCGGCGCGCTGGGATAGGAGTCCGGCAGCCAGGCCGACATCGGCCAGACGGCGGCCTTGATGCCGAAGGCCAGCAGCAGCAACGACTGCAGCACGGCGGCCAGCCCGGGCGCCAGGTCGCCGATGCGCCGGGCCAGGTCGGCCAGGTTCACCGTCCCGGTCGCCGAGTACACCAGGGCGATCGCCGACAGAAAGATGATCGACGACAGCAGGGACACCACCAGATACGGCGCGCCCGCCCGCAACCGCTCGGCGGTACCGCCCATCGTCAGCAGCACATAGCTTGCGGTCAGCAGAATCTCGAAACTCACGAACAGGTTGAACAGGTCTCCCGCGATGAACGCGTTGGACACCCCGGCGGCCATGATCAGCATGGCCGGGTGGAACACCGCGGCCGATCCGTCGCCGGTCTGGCCACCGCGCTGTTGCGCGATCGCGTACACCAGCACGGCGAGGGTCACCACGGTGGAGACCACCATCAGGATGGCCGCGAACCGGTCGGCCACCAGCGCGATGCCCACCGGCGCCGCCCAGCCGCCCAGGTGCATCACGATCGTGCCGTCGGCATCGATCCCAACGACCATGGCCACCTCGGTGGCCAGCTGAATCGCCAGCGCAGATACCGAGACGATGCGCTGCGCAGCCGGGGCGCGCCGGAACAGCAGCGCGAGACCAGCACCCAACAGCGGCAACATCACCGAGATCGGCAGCAACGCCGTCATTCCGATCATTCCGCGCCTCCCGGCTCCGGGCCGGTCAGCGCATCGTCCGGGTCGTCGGGCACCTCGGCGCGCCGGGTATGCAGGTAGCCGACGTACACCACGGCCAGCAGGAAACAGCACACCGCCAGGGTGATGACGATGGAGGTCAGCACGAACGCCTGCGGCAGCGGATCGGCGACATCGTTAGGGCCGCCCGGGCCCGCCCCTTCGCCCAGAATCGGTGCGGTACCCCAGGTCCCCGACGTCAGCAGCAGCAGGTTCGTGCCATGCCCGATCAGCAGAAAGCCCAGCAGCACCTTGATCATGTTGCGGGACACCATCAAATACACGCCGGCGGCGAACAGTACGCCGATGGTGACGGCCAGCACCGCATCGGTACTCATCGGCCGACCAGCTGATCGCGCGGGGCGGCGGAGGCTTGCCGGTCCAGTTCCGCGCCGAGGCTGCGCAGCACCTCCAGCACCACCCCCACCACCACCAGGTACACCCCGATGTCGAAGACCGTGGAGGTGACGAAGCCGAGCTCGCCCACCACGGGCAGCCGCACCTGCCAGATCGCCGACGTCAACGCCGGATCACCGAAGGCCAAACCGGCCGCGGCGCTGAGCGAGGCCAACACCAGGCCCAGGCCCATCACCGGCCCGGCATCCACCGGCGCAGCCTCGGCCAGTTCGTGCCGGCCACCGGCCAGGTAGCGCAGGGTCAGCGCTATTCCGGCGATCAGCCCGCCGGCGAATCCCCCGCCCGGCTGGTCGTGCCCGACGAACAGCACGTACAACGAGAAGATCACGATCAGGTGGAACACCAGCCTGGTCGCCACCTCCAGCAGCAGCGACCGGCGCGGCGCCGCGTCGGTGACCAGCCAGGGCGACGGGTCCGACGCCGCGGCCGGTGGCTCCCCGCGCCGTCGGGTCGGGCCACCTCCGGGCCGTACCGGCGAGCGGCGCAGGAAGATCAGGCTGGAGACGCCGACCGCGGCGGCGGCCAGCACCGAGATCTCACCGAACGTATCCCAGCCGCGCACGTCCACCAGGATCACGTTGACCACGTTGTGGCCGCCACCGCGCGCCAGGGCGTCCGGCGCCAGGCCGGTCGACACCGGCTCCGCCCGGCGCTGCGCCGGAATCACCAGCGCCAGCGCGGTCATCAATGCGCCCACGCACCCGGCCAGTGCGATCCGTACCCCGCGGGCCAATCCGGTGGTGGTGCTGGTCAGCACGGTGGGGGGCATCCGCACGATGACCAGCACGGCGGCAATCAGAGTGACCGTCTCCACCAGCACCTGGGTCAGTGCCAGGTCCGGCGCGCCGCGCAACACGTACAGCACCGACACCGCGTAGCCCACCCCACCGGCCGTCAGCACCGCGGCCAGCGCCCGCTGGGCACGCAGCACGGTGATGGCCAGCGCGGCGACCACCACCGCCAGCAGCGCCTGCTGCGGTTCGGCGGTCACGCTCACCCGGCCGGGCCGCAACCCGGAGGTTGCCAGCACCGAGCCCGGAAACACCACCAGCACCGCAAGGATCGCGCCCAGTGACACCGGCAATGAGCCCCGCTGGGTGCCCGCCGTCACCCGCAGCGCCGCCACGTCCACGCCGGCCGCTACCGCGCGGTAGCCCGCTCCGGGCGGCATCCCTGGCCGGGCCAGCGCGCCCCGGCGACCTTCCAGCGCGCGTTGCACCACGAACACCGCCAGCCCGCCGGCCAGTGAGATCACCGTCATGGCCAGCGGCCAGGTGAGCCCGTGCCACAGGGCCAACGCGCCGGGCGCGGCGCCGCCGGCGGTGGCCGCATAGGCCTGCAGCAGGGCATCCAGCCCACCGGGCAGCAGGCCGAGCGCCAGCCCGGCCACCACCAGAGCGACCGTGGGCGCCGTCATCTGCCAGCCTGGCCGGGACGGCACCGTCTGCGCCACACCGGGTTTGCTTCCGAACGCGCCCCAGCAGAACCGGGCGGTATAGGCGACCGTGAGCGCCGATCCCGCTGTCATCGTCACCGCCGCCCATGCCCCCGCGGTGCCACCGGCCAGAAGGCCGGCGTATCCGGCCTCCTTCGCCACGAACCCCACCATCGGCGGCAGGCCGGCCATCGAGAGTGCTGACAGTGCGGCCAATGCCGCGACCCCCGGCATCCGTCTGCCCAGCCCGGATAGCCGGCTCAAATCCCGGGTGCCGGTGGAGGTATCGACGATGCCGACCACAAAAAACAGCGCACCCTTGAAGGTGGCGTGCCCGATCAGCATCGCGGCGCCGGCCAGCAGCGCCTCGGGATTGCCGGCGCCGGTCAGCATGGTCAGCAGCCCCAGCTGGGAGACCGTGCCGTAGGCCAGCAGCAGCTTCAGGTCGCGCTGCCGCAGGGCGATCACCCCGGCCGCCAGCATCGTCACCCCGCCGAGCGTTAGCAGAGCGGGTCGCCAGAATCCCAGCGCGGCGAACGCCGGTGCGAGCCGCGCGAACAGGTAGATGCCAGCCTTGACCATGGTGGCGGCGTGCAGGTAGGCGCTGGCCGGTGTCGGCGCGGCCATCGCGCCGGGCAGCCAGAAGTGGAACGGCACGATAGCCGACTTGCTGATGCCGCCCACCGCCAGCAGGACGACGGCGGTGACGGTGCTCGCGCCGCCGGGCGGGTCGGCCAGGATCTGCGAGATCGTGAAGGTGCCGGCATGCACGCCCAGCAGCACCGCGCCGACCAGCATTGCCAGGCCACCGGCGGTGGTGACCATCAAGGCCTGCGAGGCGGCCGTGCGGGAGGACTGTTTGCGCACCCGATGTGCGATCAGCAGGTAGGACAGGATGCCGGTGAGCTCCCAGAACACCACCAGCAGGATGAGGTTGTCGGCCAGTACCAACCCGAGCATTGCTGCGGCGAACGCCAGCAGCGATCCGGCGTAGCGGGGCAGGCCGTCGTCGTCGCGGGGGAAGTAGCGCGCGGAGTACAGCAGCACCGCGGCACCGATTCCGGTGACCACCAGGCACATCACTCCGGACAGCGCATCCAGCCGCAGGTCCAGGGTCAGCCCCAGCGCCGGCACCCAGTCGGTGCGGGAGTCAAAGTCGTCGCCGCGGGTGAGTGCGGGCAGCATCGCGGCGAACCAGACCGCCAGCGCGCCCGGGGCCAACGCCAGCAGCGCCAGCGTCCCCCGCCCGAAACGCCGTACCAGGGCAGGGGCGGCCACCGCCAGCACGAACAGCGCCCCCAGCAGCACCGGAGCGGGGGCGAACGGCGAGATCATCTCCGCATCCGGGTGTCCGGTCGATCCGGCGATTACAGGGTGGCCAGGCGGCGAGCCAGCGGGCCCAGCCCCATGCCCCCCATGTTCAGCGCAGCGGTGTGGAATGCGGTGAGGTCGAACTCGGCTCCGTGCCGGCGGCGGGCGCTCTCGCGGCCGGCCAGCCACACCCGCTCCCCCACCTTGTAAGCGGGGGCCTGGCCGGGCCAGCCCAGGTACCTGTCGATCTCGTCCCGGCAGTGCGCCGGGTCGGTGACGGTGCGGGTGAGCAGGAACTCCAGACCCAGCTGTGGGGTCCAGCGTTCTCCCTCGTGGAAATCGGTGCCGGGCGGGATCTCCAATTCCAGGTGCATGCCGATGTCGACCACCACCCGTGCGGCCCGGAACAGCTGGGAGTCCAGCATGCCCAACAGCACCCCGTCGTCGTCCAGGTAGCCCAGCTCCCGCACCAGCCGCTCGGCGTACAGCGCCCAGCCCTCGGCGTGCCCGGAGGTGCCCGCCATCAGGCGCTGGAAGTCGTTCAGGTGGGCCCGCTGATAGGTAGCGGTGGCGATCTGCAGATGGTGACCCGGGACTCCCTCGTGGTAGACGGTGGTGGTCTCCCGCCAGGTGGGGAAGTCCTCCCGGCCGGGCTCCACCGACCACCACATGCGGCCGGGCCGGGACAGGTCGTCGCTGGGACCGGTGTAGTAGGCGCCAACCCCGCCGCCGGGCGGCGCGATGCGACACTCCAGGGTGCGCAGCGGCTCGGGGATGTCGAAGTGGGTTCGGCCGAGTTCGGCGACCGCCGTGTCCGACAGGTCCTGCATCCACGCCTGCAAGGCGTCCAGGCCGTGCACTCGGTGGGCCGGATCGGCGTCCAGCGCGGCCGCGGCTCCGGCCGGCCCCTGCCCGGGCGCGACGCGCTCGGCGACCTGGCGCAGCTCCGCCTCGATGGCCAGGAACTCCTGCCAGCCCCAGCGATAGGTCTCGGCCAGGTCGATGGTGTCGCCCAGAAAGTCCCGCGAGGCCAGCGAGTAGCGCTCCTCGCCCACGGCGTCCCGCTGTGGGGCGCGCGGCCGGAGGTCCGTGGCCAGGAACCGGCCGAGTTCGCCGTAGGCGGCGTCCGCCGCCGCTGCCCCCTCGGTCAGCGCCGATCCCAGCGGTCCCTGCCGATCCGCGGACGCCGCGAGCCGGGAGAAGAATCCCGGGTCGGATCCGGCTCCGGCATAGGTGGCGCACTGCTCGGCGCACTTGTCCACCTGGCGGACGGCGGCGACCTTGCCGTGCCCCGCCGCGTCCCGCAGGCTCTGCCGGTAACCGGCCAGCGCCGCGGGAACCGCGGCCATACGACCGGCCACCGCCCCCCAGTCCTCGTCGGTGGCGGTCGGCATGATGTCGAACAGCATGCGGACGTTCTGCAGCGGCGAGGCGATGACGTTGAGGTCGGCGTGTGCCCAGCCTGAGTCGTACTTGTCCAGCTCCAGGTTGAGGCGCTCCAGGATGACCTCACGTGCCACATCGTCGGACGTGCCGGTGGACGGGGCGGCGGTCAGGTCGGCGACCGCACGTCGCGCCATGGCACTCACCGCGGCCAGTCCGTCCGGCGACAGGTCGTCCAGTCGGGTGTCCCCCGGGTCGGCCCGCCCCACCCAGATGGCCGTGATGGGGCTGAGCCGGCACAGCTCGTCGACGAATCCGTCGGACAGCTCGGCGATGCGGGACCGCTCGGAGGTGGGGGCGTCGGTGCTCATGCGCGCAGGGTACCGGGGGCGGTGCCCGTCACCGGAATCCGGCGCGCTGGCACCGGCCCGGTGGCGGGCCGCGGCGCGTTAGCGGCGGCCCTCGTTCCGGTCGACCCTGCGGCGCGCCAGGTACGCCACGATCCGGCTCGCCAGTCGCATGATGGCACCCATCTCACGCCGTCCTTTCGCCACGGTCGGCTCCGCCGATTCGGCGGTCTGCAGGGCTGCGCGGGCGCAGCTGGTCGGATCACCACCTCCAGGGTGCCATGTCCAGCGCAGTTGCCTCGCCGGGGTGAGTACACGGGGCCGTACCGGCACACCTGGCCCAGCGGTCCCACCACCGCCCCAGCGAGTCCGATGCAACCAGGATTCGGCAAATATCAATGGGCACAGCGACTTCGGCCCGCACCAGTGACCCATGACGACCGAACACTCATGCTCTTGACAAGTAGTTGCGCCTTTACTAGTTTCATATGAAAGCACCAGGGTCTCGTCCCAACACTCGCGGTCCTGGCGGTCGTCGCGGGAGGTCACCTAGTGCCGATCTATTCGTTCCGGTGCGCGCGCTGTGGCGAGTTCGACATGAAGCAGCCGCTGAACGCCGACCATCACAGCGCGGCCTGCCCCCGGTGCAGCACCTTCGCGAAGCGGCGTTTCACCGCACCGCACCTATCCGCGGTCGATCGTGCCCTCGACCGTGCCGTCACCACTGCCGGACTCAGTAGCGAGCGCCCGGCGGTTGTCACCTCGATCCCCCCGGCTGCCGGCCGGCCACGAACTCCGGCCCCACGGAGCCCGCGCTATCCACCCCTGCCGAGGCCATAAACCGATATCACCCTCCACCACGGTCCGGACGCCAGCCAGCATGCGATAGCCCGGCGGACCGGCCACACACAGGCAAGGAGATCAGCAGTGCCCGAAGTCGTATTCAGTCACGATCCGAGCAAGAAGATGGCCGATCAGGCCCACCCTGGGCACAATCGCTGGCATCCAGACATCCCCGCAGCGGCCACCGTCAAGCCGGGCGCCGAATTCCGCATCGAGTGCCGGGAATGGACCGACGGCCAGATCGGCAATAACGACTCGGCCAACGATGTCCGGGACGTCGACCTCGACTACTGCCACATGCTCAGCGGCCCGATCGCCGTCGAGGGCGCCGAGCCCGGAGATCTCCTGGTCGTCGACATCCTCGATCTGGGGCCGATCCCGCAGCAGACCGGGGACGTGTGCGGGCAGGGCTGGGGGTACAGCGGCATCTTCTCCAAAATCAACGGCGGCGGCTTCCTGACCGACTACTACCCCGATGCGTACAAGGCCATCTGGGACTTCAGCGGGCAGTACTGCACATCGCGACACGTCCCGGGCGTCCGCATGAACGGCAATGCGCACCCCGGACTGTTCGGCACCGCACCATCGGCCGACCTGCTGGCGAAATGGAATCAGCGCGAGCGTGCGCTCATCGCCACCGATCCGAACCGCGTGCCTCCACTTGCGCTGCCACCTACCGTCCGGGGCACCCTGCCGGGATCCGCGACCGGGGAACTCGCGGCGGCGATCGCGCGAGACGGTGCCCGCACCGTCCCACCACGAGAGCACGGCGGCAATCACGACATCAAGAACTTCACCCGTGGCTCGCGCATCTTCTACCCGGTGTTCGTCCCCGGAGCCAAGCTCTCCGGCGGTGACCTGCACTTCAGCCAAGGCGACGGAGAAATCAACTTCTGCGGAGCCATCGAAATGGGCGGCTTCATCGACATGCACGTGGATATCATCAAGGGGGGGATGGAGACCTACGGGATCCACAACAACCCCGTCTTCCTGCCCGGCCGCGTTCACCCGCAGTACTCCGAGTTCCTCACCTTCATCGGAATATCCGTCGACCACCGGGACAACACGAACGCGTACATGGACGCCACACTCGCGTACCGGAACGCATGCCTGAACGCAATCGAATACCTCGGGAAGTGGGGCTACACGGGAGCTCAGTCCTACCTCATCATCGGAACGGCCCCGGTCGAAGGCCGCGTCAGCGGAGTGGTCGACATTCCGAACGCGTGCTGCTCGCTGTACCTGCCCACGGAGATCTTCGACGAAGATATTCGGCCGCCGCGCACCCCGCACAAGATTGACCGGGGCGAAGTCGCAATCGCATCCTGATCGCCGACGATGTCGCTGCCAGCCCGAGACCGAAGGAACGGACGATGACAGAAACCATCGAGGCGGCTGCTCCCCAGCGCGCCGGCGAAGTCCCTCCCGCGACGCGCGTCGCCTTGGTGGAGCTCTCGGGCGGTGTACCGCTCGGAGTCATCGGCTTCGGATTTTGTATCTTGATGTTCGGCGTCCTGAACACCGGAGCGGTCAATGGAGCGGCACTGGGCTGGTTCACGTATGTCGCGATCTACACCGGCGCCTTGCTGATGGGCTTCGGCGGGATCTGGGAGGCTCACAGTTCCAATGTGTTCGGCGCAACCTTCAGCATGGCGTACGCGGGGTTCCTGCTCACCACCGGGGTGATCGTGCAGTTCGCCCAGCCCCATATCGTTGCCAGCGCCGGCCAGGACGCCTTCAACCACGGCTTCGCGGCGTGGCTGTTCCTGTGGACCGTGCTCACCCTGCTGTTGTTTATCGGTTCGTTGTATGTCAACGTACCGGCCATGTTCGCCTTCGGCCTGTTGGCGGTCGTGTATTTCGCAGCCGGGATCGCGAACGTCACCAGCGGGGATGTCAGCCTCGCGTTCACCAGGATTGCTGGATGGTTTGCTCTCGCCGACGGTATCGCCGCCTGGTACCTGGCCGTCGGCATCCTGCTCAACGGTATGAGCCACAAGAACATGTTCCCCATGGGCCCCCACCTCGGCTCCTGAACCCGGCGAGCCGTGAAATAGCCTGGCGATCATCCATCACAACAGAACGGGACCATCAGTCATGAACGAAGACTACGAGATCTTCGAACTCGGCGACTTCGAATTGCAGTCCGGGATGAAGATCCAGTCCGCGAAGTTGGCGTACAAGACATTCGGCACGCTCAACGGCTCAAAGAGCAATGCCATTGTCTACCCGACCTGGTACTCCGGCTTCATCCGCGACAATTTCTGGCTTGTCGGGGAAGGAAAGGGGTTGGATCCCAACAAATACTTCATCATTATTCCCGCGCTGCTGGGCAACGGTGAGTCATCCTCACCCAGCAACATGCCACGGCCGTCCAACGGTTCCCGGTTCCCGGATGTGACGTTCTACGACAATGTTCGCGCCCAGCACAGGCTTGTCACGGAGCATTTCGGGATCGAGCACCTGCGACTGGTGCTCGGCTGGTCCATGGGGGCAGGGCAGACGTACCAGTGGGGTGTCGCCTATCCCGACATGATGGACGGCCTCATCCCATTCTGTGGATCATCGATCACCTCACCGAACAACTTCGTGTTCCTGGAGGCCGTCCGGACCGCCATCATGACGGATGCCGCATGGAACAACGGCTTCTACGAGCACCAGCCGGAGAAGGGGCTGCGCGCCGTGGGGCGCGTGTACGCGGGTTGGGGTCTATCCGGGAAATACTACTGGGACGAGGTCTGGCGCCAATTCGGGTACTCCAGCCTGGAGGACTTCCTGGTTCGGTTCTGGGAAGGTCACTTCTTGGGCCGCGATGCGAATAACCTCCTCACCCTGGCATGGACCTGGCAGCACGGCGATGTCGGGAAGACCCCAGGCTTCGACGGCGACACGAAGAAGGCGCTCGGTGCGATCAAGGCACGGCTGATCCAGATGCCGGCACACGAGGATCGCTACTTCGCGCCCGAGGAAGACCGGTGGGCCGGCCAGTTCATCCGCGGCAGCGAATTTCGTGAGATCCCCGGAGTGTGGGGCCATTTCGCCGGCATCGGGATGAATCCGGACGACACCGCGTTCATCGATGCCGCCGTCAAGGAAATTCTCGGCGAGGCCTGACACGCGACCGCCAGAGCAGCAACGCGGCGGGTCGACTCCTCGCGAGTCGACCCGCCGCGTCGGCCCGCGCCAACGCGGGTCAGAACTCTCCAGCAACCAACGCATCGCTGAGGCGTTGGAGCAGCCCCCGCCGGCGCGCGACATCGTCTGGGGGCAACGCGGCCAGCGCTTCGGCATCCGCAGCGGCCACGAACCCGGCCAGGCGCTGGTGCACCTGCTCACCGCGGGTCGACACGTGGACCAACACCCGCCGCCGATCGCCAGGATCGTCCGCGCGGTAGAGCAACGCATCCTCCACCAAACGATCGACCAGCCGAGTCAGAGAAGGCGCCGGCATGGGAACCGCCTCCGCGAGGGCAGACATGGCAATGCCGCGCTGTCGCGCGACGATATCCAGAACTCGCCACTGGTCGAGCCGGTACCCAGTGCCTTCCAGGGCGCGGGCCACCAGTGCCGACGTCCTCGACGTCACCGCATGCAGCAGCAGTACCGACGGCGCATCGCTCAACCGCAGCGATCGGGTCTCGGCAGGCATTCTCACCTCGCCATCCCGGAATGGGTCCCACGCTCCACCCAAGGATTCATGAGATCCCTTCCACTGCGAGCCTGTAGGCCCGATAATGCTATCACCAGGATGGAGGCGGCCGGTGAAGCTGGCGGAGGCTTTCGATCTCGATGACGCGTGTGCCCCCTCGGGCGGTGCCTACCGGGTCGGGCTGGTCGTTCCGGAACAGGGTCCCGCCGGGATCTTCGGGCCGTCCTGCGAGGCGGTGTCCCAGCTTGCGGTGGAGCAGATCAACACCGAAGGCGGGGTCCTCGGGCGACCACTCGAATTCGACATTCTGGATGGCGGCGCGGACCCGCACCTGATCCGGCGGCAATTGGACCGCCTGATCCGGACGCGGCGTATCCATGCGGTCACCGGCTGGCACATCTCCGCGGTGCGGCAACAACTTTCTCCGATCGTCGATCACCGTATCCCGTACGTGTACACGTCGTTGTACGAGGGAGGCGAGCAGACGCCGGGGGTCTTCTGCTCCGGCGAGACGCCGGTCGACCAGGTGCTGCCGGCGCTGCGCTGGCTGCGTGACCGCGCGGGCGTGAGCCGGTGGTTCATCGTCGGCGACGACTATGTCTGGCCCCGGGCGTCGGCCGCGGTGACACGACGGTACGCGCGCCACCTCGCCGTGAACATTCTGGGGGAGGCATACGTACCGCTGGGCAACACCAACTGGTCCAAGGTTTTGTCGAATATCGAACTCAGCGGTGCCAACGGGGTGATCATGTACCTGGTTGGGCAGGACGCCGTCACATTCAATCGAGCGTTCGCGGCACGCAATCTGCACCAGAGCGTGATCCGCTTCAGCCCGCTGATGGAAGAGAACATGCTGATGGCCAGCGGCTCAGCCGCAACGCAGTCGCTGTTCGTCGCGGCGTCCTACTTCCGATCCCTGGCGACGGCGGGAGCCATGGATCTCATGGGCGACTACATCGCTCGATTCGGTCCGTCCGCGCCGCCGCTGAACAACGCCGCAGAATCCTGTTACGAAGGGATCCGCACGCTGGCCGAGCTGCTCCGCCGCGCCGGCTCGACAGACATTGACCGCATGCTGGCCGTGGCGGACTCGGTCGGCTACGACGGGCCGCGGGGCGCGATGCAGATGCACCAAGCACACCTGCGCCAGCCGGTGTACCTGGCGCGTGCCGACGGGTTCGACTTCGATATCCTCACGGCGCTGTAGACCTACGCGACGAAATAGCACATGAATGGGCCATCAAGCCCCGGACCCCGTCCCGCACGGCTCCGTCGCTCTCACGGCCGGGTCGCCTCGCTCACCTCCAGGATGTGCACGCCGTGCACATCGGTGGTCAGGCACATCGAACAGATCGCATCGCCGTGCACGGGGCAGGCCATCATGTCGGGACGCTCGAAGACACCGCCGCAGACATGGCAGGTGAAATCGCCGGCTGCCGGATTGCCATCGGCGTCGAAACGTGGAGCATCCATACCGTCATCGACTCGCTTGAGGTAGTACTTCCCCCGGGTGATCAGCGCGAGCACCGGGGCCGCCACGATAGCCACGCCGGCCGCGACCAGCGGCGAGTACGGCTTGGCTCCCAGGCCGAAACCGCCGAAGTAGACCGCCCAGGACAGCCCGGTCGCCAGCAGGAACGCGCCCACACCCACCGGGTTGATCGCATACAGCATGGGGCGGCGGAACTCCGGCAGCTCCGGCGAGATCTTCAGGATCTTCTTGTTGACGATGATGTCGGCGCCGGCCGTCATGATCCAGGCGATACCGCAATTGGCGTAGAAGGCTAACAGCTTGTTCAAGAAGCTGAACATGTCTCCTTCCATCAGCGCCAGCGCCACCGCGAGATTGACCAGCAGGAAGACCACCCGCCCTGGGTATCGTTTGGTCACCCTGGTCCACGCATTGGTCCACGCCAACGAGCCCGAGTATCCGTTGACGACATTGATCTTGACTTGACTGACCACCACCAGAATGACGGCCAGCGTCAGCGCCAGCCACCCCGGAACCGCGGTCTTGAATGCCTCACGGAACTGCTCCACGGGCTCGAGTGCAAGACCGGAGGCCGCCGAGCCTCCCAGGGATGGCGTGAGCTCGTTGAGCACATACACCGCCAGGAAGACCGCGAGGATCTGCTTGACCACCATCAGCAGCATCCAGCCCGGGCCGGCGAGGATGGTCGCCGCCCACCAGGAATGCCTGTTCCGGTCGGTCTTCGGCGGCATGAAGCGCAGTACGTCGTTCTGTTCTGCGATCTGCCCAGTTAGCGCCAACGGCGCACCGGCGGCAAGGAAAATGCCCGCCGCGCTGAGCGTCTCAGTGCCGCTTGCGCCGTGGAAGTTCAGGAACTGGTCGATCGCATGCGGGTCGCTGGCCGCGAGGTAGGCAATCGGGAAGATGATCAGAATAATCCAGATGGGTGTCGTCCAGACCTGTACCTTGTTCAACGTGTTCATCCCGTAGAACACCAGCGGGATGATGATGAGCGCACAGATCAGGTACCCGAGCCAGAGCGGGATCTTCAGCCCGAGCTTCAGGCCCTGCGCCATGATCGATCCCTCGGTGGCGAAGAAGATGAAGCAGTAGCTGAAGTACACGACTTCGGTGATGACCGAGCCGTAGTATCCGAATCCCGAGCCTCGGGTGACCAGGTCGATGTCGATGTTGTACCGAGCGGTGTAGTACCCGAGCGGGAACGCCGTCACAAAGATGATGAGGCCGGCGACCAGGATGCCTACCACCGCATTGGCCGTGCCGTAGGACATCCCGATGCCGCCGCCGATCGCAAAGTCGGCCAGGTAGGCCATCCCGCCCAAGGCCGTCGTGGCGACGGTGAATTCGCTCCACCGACGGTAGCTGCGCGGCGTGTACCGAGCGGTATAGTCCTCCACCTTCTCGGACTTCGCACCGCGCCCTGCTGCCCGGGAACTCTTCCGGCGAGTCAGCTGCTCAACCACACTGTCACTCATACGATCTCCCGGGCTTGAGTGCTCGCGCTCTGGCGCACGCACGGCCCAGCACCACCGGAACCCATTGCGGTGGCCGGTAAATCGATGCTGGACATCGGTAGTACTTTCATGTGAAAATAGTTGCCGTGCGCGTCCTTGTCAATAGACTGTCCGTCGGCTTCTCGGGTCCCGTCCACCGTGCATTCGCCGGCACCGGACCACCCGCACCGCGCGGCGTCACGCGCCGATGAGCCACGAAGGTTCGCTCGCCGAGCAGCACATCGCCAGGCCCAGTTCGGGCGCCCGACGGCGCCTCTTGCTTGCCATCACGATCGGCGGGGCGTTGGGCGCACCCGCGCGCTATGCCGCGGGGTTGGTGATCCCCGACCCGGCTCAACAACTTCCGGTCGGGACACTGGCGGTGAATCTATCCGGTGCGCTCGCGCTGGGCCTGCTGTACGGGTACCTCGCAGCGCGCCCCTTCCACCGCGGGTATGTCCGCGCGGCGCTCGGCATCGGATTCATCGGCTCGTACACGACCTTTTCCACCTACGTCGTCCAGATCATGCTGCTGAGCCGTCACGAGCGCTACGCCCTGGCGGGGCTGTACCTGGTGCTATCACTCGCACTCGGCCTGACCGCGGTGTGGGGCGGAGTGACATGGGGCAGGCGCCTGGGGGCGTACCCGTGATCGCCATCTCGATCGCCGTGGGAGGGGCAGTCGGCGCGCCCCTGCGATGGATCATCGACGAGTACGTGACCCGTCGCCTGAGCCGTCGCTTCCCCTGGGGGACGCTAGCCGTCAACCTGCTCGGGTCACTGATCCTCGGGACACTTGCCGGTCTTGCCGCACATCGGAACCTGGGCACGGTCGCCACGGCGATACTCGAACCGGGCCTATGCGGTGCGTTGACGACGTTCTCCACGTTCGCATATCAAACCGTCGAGTTCCTCGAGTCCCGACAGGGAACACGCGCCGCGGGCAATGTCCTTGCCAATCTGGCGCTGGGGTTGACCGTCGCAATCGCTGGTTTCGCGCTGGCAGATGCGGCGACAGGATAAGGCCCCAGACACGTCATGGCGCCCCACAGCGGATCACGGTTATAGAAGGGATCACGATGATCCAGACGTGCAAACCAGGACGACCGACGAGCGTTGGGCGGCTTGATCACCGCGCATCGCCGAGGCGATCGCGCGCCGGCGTGTGGCGGTCGAATCGATCGTCCTGGCTCGATCGTTTCCGGGTCGAGCGGACACCCGAGGCAGCACGAACGGTGGCGTTTCAGCTGCTTCGGGCCGTGACCGTCGACGGCGCCCACTCGAATGTGACTCTCCCCCAGCTGGTCAGGGAGGCCGGGCTGACCGGTCAGGATGCCAGGTTGTGCGCCGAACTCGGCTACGGCGCGCTGCGCACAAGCGGAACGCTCGATGAGATCATCGGTTGCTGCTCCGGCCGCCGTCCATCCTCCCTCGGGCCGGACATGTTGAACCTGCTCCGCCTGGGCGCCCACCAGCTACTGAACAGCCGGGTCCCTCCCCATCTGACGATGTCCACCACAGCGGATCTGGCCAGAAGGGTGACCAACGACCGGGGCGCCATCAATTTCGCCGGTGCCGTCCTGCACGAGGTCGCCACCGCTGGTTGGAATACCTGGGCGATGCGCATGTCCCCGGACCGTCCCGGCCTGGCACGGATTTCACTGCGCTGCGCGCACCCCGAGTGGATCGCCGCGGCGTATTCGCAGGCGCTGTCGGCAGCACCGGACGAGCTCGAGATCGCCCTGCGGGCCAACGACCGATGGCCCGACACGGACCTGGTCGCCTGGCCGGGTCGGATCGACCGCACCGAGCTGGCCGCCCACGCGGGTGGGAAGTCCGGCCGCTACTCCCCCTATGCCGTTCGCCTCGACGGCGGCGATCCCTTCCAGATCGACGCCGTGCGTGACCACCGGGCCGGCCTGCAGGACGAGGGGCGCCAGCTGGGTACCATCGCCACCGCCTCGGCACCTCTGCATGGCCGCGATGAACGGTGGCTCGACCTGTGCGCGGGGCCGGGGGCCTCCACCACACTGCTGGCCCTCATCGGAGCGCAGCGGGGGGCGCGAGTCACCGCAGTCGAACTGCGGGCGGACCGTGCGGCGGCGGTGCGCCAATCGACCGCTGGCATGGGCGTCGAGGTCCTCACCGGCGATGCTCGGACGATCCCTTCAACAGTCGGCGGCTACGACCGGGTGCTGGTCGATGCGCCGTGCAGCGGGCTCGGCAAGCTCCGTAGCCGACCCGAAGCCCGCTGGACGTGCCGGCCCTGCGACATCCGCCCAGCGGCAGCCCTGCAGGCCGAACTCGTGGCGGCCGCCCTGCGTGTAGTGCGCCCGGGCGGGGTCGTCGGATACCTGGCCTGCTCGCCGCACCCGGCAGAGACCTCCGCGATCGTGGCCGGTTGCGACCTGATCGATGCCCGATCCGCATTCCCGGGCGTCGAGCAACTCGGGACGGGCCCCACCGTCCGACTGTGGCCGCACCGCCACGGCACGGAGGCGATGTTCTGCGCGCTCCTCCGTGGATAGGCAGTCAGCACCCCGACAAGTACGCGAGAACCACACCGCGGCACCGGTTGCCGTCCCGGCGCGGCGGCAGCAGGATTGGGATCGGTTGACCCCGTTGCCCGCCTCGCGGACCGGGGAGGCAGGATTGCTGGGGGGACGAGCACGATCTTCCAGCAGCATCACGCGATCGAAAGGCTGAAGGCAGATGACGCAAGCGGAGAACACGAACATCTCCAACCTGCTCAACGAGCAGCGCAGCTATCCGCCGGCCGCCGAGTTCACCGCACAGGCGAACGCGGGGCCAGGCTTCTACGACCAGGATCCGGACGCGTTCTGGGAACGCGAGGGCCGCGAGCGCCTGTCCTGGTTCGCCCCGTTCACCGAACTCAAGCAGTGGGATCCGCCCTACGCGAAGTGGTACCTGGGCGGGACGATCAACGCCTGCTACAACTGCGTCGACCGGCACGTGGAGAACGGCCTGGGCGACAAGGTCGCCTACTACTGGGAGGGCGAACCGGTCGGCGATCGCGCCGTCATCACGTACGCGGATCTGCAGCGTGAGGTGGTCAAGACCGCCAACGCCTTCGCCTCGGTGGGGATCGGCAAGGGCACCCACGTCGGGGTGTACATGGGCATGGTTCCGGAACTGGTGTACACCATGCTGGCGTTGACCAGGCTGGGGGCGCCGTTCACGGTGGTGTTCGGCGGGTTCTCCGCCGACTCGCTGTCCGGCCGACTCAACGACATGCAGTGCACGCACCTGATCACTCAGGACGGCTCGTACCGGCGCGGCAAGGTCTTCGACCTCAAGTCCACCGCCGACACCGCCATGGATGCCGCCCCGTCCACCACCACGTGCGTGGTGGTCCGGCGCGGCGGCAACGATGTGACGATGCGCGACGGGCGCGACCACTGGTGGCACGACGTGGTGAACGGCCAGTCCGACGACCCGGCGTCCCGGCCGTGCGAGCCGATGGACTCCGAGGACCTGATGTTCCTGATGTACTCCTCGGGCACCACCGGCAAGCCCAAGGGCATCGTGCACGCCACCGCGGGATACCTGGCCGGCACCTCGACGACCCACCACTACATCTTCGACATCAAGCCGGAGACCGTGTACTGGTGCGCCGCCGACATCGGCTGGATCACCGGGCACTGCTACATCGTGTTCGGGCCGCTGGTCAACGCGACCACCTCGGTGATGTACGAGGGCACCCCGGACTTCCCGGACAAGGACCGCTGGTGGGACATCATCGAGCGGTACAAGGTGACGGTGCTCTACTGCGCACCCACGGCGATCCGCACGCACATGAAGTGGGGACCGGAGTACGCCGAGCAGCATGACCTGTCCTCGCTGAAGGTGATCGGCTCGGTCGGCGAGCCGATCAACCCGGAGGCGTGGGTCTGGTACCGCGACCACATCGGCGGCGGCCGCACCCCGGTGGTGGACACCTGGTGGCAGACCGAGAACGGCATGGTGCTGATCACCCCGCTGCCGGGCCTGTCCACCCTGAAGCCGGGCTCGGCGTCCCGACCGTTCATCGGTATCGAACCGGCCGTGTTCGACGACCAGGGCAATGAGATCGCACCGGGCTCGGGCGCCGGGTATCTGGTGGTCAAGAAGCCGTGGCCGTCCATGCTGCGCGGGCTGTACAACGACGACACGCGCTACCGCGAGACCTACTGGAGCCGCTTCCCTGGCGTGTACATGGCCGGTGACGGTGCCCGGGTGGACGCCGACGGCGACTACTGGCTGATGGGCCGAATCGACGACGTGATGAACGTGTCCGGGCACCGGCTGTCGACCATCGAGATCGAGTCGGCCCTGGTGGACCACCCGGAGGTGGCCGAGGCGGCGGTGACAGCCCGGGCGGACGCCATGACCGGTCAGGCAGTGGTCGCGTTCGTGACGCTCAAGGGCGGCAAGGAGGGCTCGCCGGCCAAGCTGGTCGAGTTGCGCGATCACGTGGGCAAGGTGATCGGGGCGATCGCCAAGCCGGCGAACATCGTGTTCACCCCGGAGCTGCCCAAGACCCGGTCCGGCAAGATCATGCGCCGGTTGCTGCGGGATGTGGCGGAGAACCGAGCGCTGGGCGACACCACCACGCTGGCCGACCCGACGGTGGTCTCGGAGATCCAGCAGCGGGCCACCAGCGAAGGCGGCAAGGAGGGCTGAGCCTGCCGGACGGAAACTCACGGGCATCGCGTCGGGCAGCCCGGCCATACTGGCCCGGTGCTGCTGACCATCACGCTGACCTCCGGCCCGACGGTGCCCGACGCGCTCGATCTGGGGTACCTGCTGCACAAGCATCCCGGCCGGGTGCAACGGTTCGATCTTCCTGTCGGACGGGCGCACGTGTTCTATCCGCAGGCGGCGACCGACCGGTGCACGGCTGCCCTGCTGGTGGAGGTGGACCCGGTCGGTCTGGTGCGGCACCGACGGTTCGGCGGTGACGGCTTCTCGCTGGCGCAGTACGTCAACGATCGCCCCTACGCGGCCTCGTCGATGCTCGCGGTGGCCCTGGCCCGGGTGTTCTCCACGGCGCTGCGGGGGCGGTGCGAGGCCCGGCCGGAGCTGGCCGAGACGCCACTTCCCCTGACCCTGAGGGTGCCCGCCGTGCCGGCCGGTGCGGACCTGGTCGAGCGGCTGTTCTCGCCGCTCGGGTGGAACGTCAGCACACGCACCGCGCCGCTGGACCCGCAGGTCGCTCGGTGGGGCCCGGCGCCGTACCTAGATCTGGAGCTAAGTGGCACCCAGGTGCTCGCCGAGGCGCTCCGGCACCTGTACGTGTTGCTGCCGGTACTGGATGGCGCCAAGCACTACTGGGTGGGCAGCGACGAGATCGACAAGCTGCTGCACCGCGGCGAGGGATGGCTTGCCACCCATCCGGAGCGGGAGGAGATCACCCGCCGATACCTGGCGCATCGCCGCGCGTTGATCGCCGATGCGACCGAACGCCTGGCGGCACTGGACGACTCGCCCGACCGCGGCGGGGAGATCGATGATCAGGCGGTGACGGAGACCTACGGCGGTCAGCCGGTGGCGCAGGCGGCACCCCTGGCCGGGGCGCGACGCGCCGCGGTGGTGGCCGCGCTGCGCCGAACCGGCGCGCGCCGGGTGGTCGATCTCGACTGCGGCGAGGGCGCATTGCTGGCAGACCTGCTGGATGACTCCGCGTTCACCGAGATCGTGGGGGTGGACGTCGCGGCAGGCCAGCTGCACCGCGCCGAGCGGCGTCTCGGGCTCGATCGGCTCTCCGATCGCCAGCGGGCGCGGGTCTGGCTGCTGCAATCGTCGGCGACGTATCGGGACGCCCGGTTGATCGGCTGGGACGCGATCGTGCTGGCCGAGGTGATCGAGCACCTGGACCCGGAGCGGTTGCCCGCACTGGCGCGGTCGGTGTTCGGCCACGCGCGCCCGGCAGCCGTCATCGTCACCACTCCCAACGCCGACTACAACCCGCTGTACCCGCGTCTCCCGGCCGGCACCATGCGGCACCCGGACCACCGATTCGAATTCTCCCGTATCGAATTCGCCGACTGGACGGAATGGGTCGCCCGGGAATTCGGCTACACGGTTGAGCTTGCGCCGGTGGGCGAGGTGGACTCCGAACGCGGAGCGCCGACTCAGCTTGCTGTGTTCACCCGGAGTGCACCGGGTGCGACGGCGGACGGGGGGTCGCGATGAGTGTCGTGCAGATCCCCGAGCTGTGCCTGGTCGCCCTGGTCGGCGTATCCGGCTCGGGCAAGTCGAGCTTCGCCGCGCGACATTTCGGTCGCTACGAGGTGATCTCCAGTGACGTGTGCCGCGGCCTGGTATCGAACGACGAGAACGACCAGGGGGCAACCAAAGACGCCTTCGACGTGCTGGGCTACATCATCGGCAAGCGGCTGGCCGCTGGGCATCTGACGGTGGTCGATGCCACGAATGTCAGCCGGGAGGGTCGCGCGCAGCTGGTCGCGTTGGCCCGGGAACACGACGTGCTGCCGGTGGCCATCGTGCTGGACGTACCGGTGTCGGTGGCGGTGGCGCGCAATGCCGATCGATCCGACCGGGATTTCGGTTCGCAGGTAGTCAAGCGGCAGCACGATCAGCTGCGCCGGTCGTTGCGCGGCCTGGGCCGGGAGGGCTTCCGCATGGTGCATGTGCTGAACGGGGTATCCGAGGTCGATGCCGCGACCGTCGAGCGCACCCGGCTGTACTCCGACCGCAGGGATGATCACGGCCCGTTCGATGTGATCGGTGACGTGCACGGCTGTCTGGGCGAGCTGCTGGACCTGCTGGATCGGTTGGGATATACCATCTTCCGCGACGATCGGGGCCGTCCCGTCGATGCCGCGCACCCGACGGGCCGGCGGGTGATCTTCCTGGGCGATCTGGTGGATCGGGGCCCGGACACCGTCGGGGTGCTACGGCTGGCGATGGGCATGACGGCGGCCGGGCACGCCCTGGCGGTCCCCGGCAACCACGAGAACAAGCTGGTGCGAGCGCTGGACGGCCGCAAACTGACGATCAGCCACGGGCTGGAGACCACGCTCGCCGAGCTCGCGGACCAGCCCGAGGACTTCCGCGCCGAGGTACGTCGGTGGTGCTACGACCTGGTCGCGCACCTGGTGCTAGACGACGGAAACCTGGTGGTCGCGCACGCGGGTCTGAAGCAGGCCTATCACGGCCGGGCGTCCGGGCGGGTGCGCGCGTTCGCGCTGTACGGGGATACCACCGGCGAGACCGACGAGTACGGCCTGCCGGTGCGCTACCCATGGGCGGTGGACTACCGCGGCCGGGCCATGGTGCTGTACGGGCACACCCCCACCCCCGACGTGGAGTGGATCAACAACACGCCGTGCCTGGACACCGGCTGCGTGTTCGGCGGCCACCTGACGGCACTGCGCTATCCGGAGAAGGAGATCGTACAGGTTGCGGCGCAACGGGTCTGGTACGAACCGACCCGACCGTTCCCCGTCGGATCGTCGCCGGACCTTCCCGACGCTACGGGTCGACCCGGCAGCGCCGGCGTTCCTGGCCCGGGCGAAACCGCGGACACCCAGGCGGCGCGTCGACCCGACGATCTGGACATCACCGATGTGCTGGGGATCCGCGGCGTGCACACCGCGCACCACGGGCGGGTGGCAATCCGGGCCGAGCAGGCCGCCGGCGCGCTGGAGGTGATGAGCCGTTTCGCGCTGCATCCCCGGTGGCTCGGCTACCTGCCGCCCACCATGTCTCCGGTGGCGACGTCCGCGCGGGAGGGGCTGCTGGAGCACCCGGACGAGGCGTTCGCCGGATACGCTGCCGCCGGGGTGGATGCGGTGATCTGCCAGGAGAAGCACATGGGATCCCGGGCGGCGGTGTTGGTGTGCCGGGACTCCGCCGTGGCGGCGCGACGTTTCGGCGCCACCGGAGAAGAAATGGGCGCCGTCTACACCCGCACCGGGCGGATGTTCTTCAACCGCGAACTCACCGAAGAACTGCTCGGCCGCGTCCGAGCGACCGTCGACACTGCAGGGCTCTGGGACGAGCTTGGCACGGACTGGTTGCTGCTGGACGCCGAGCTGCTGCCCTGGTCGGTGAAGGCGGAGCCGTTGCTGCGCGAGCAATACGCCGCCGTCGGCGCGGCCGCCCGGCTCGCACTGCCGGCTGAGATCGATGCCTTGGCCGTCGCTCGGGATCGCGGTCTACAGGTGACGGAGGTGCTCGAGCGAACCCGGCGGCGCGCCGCCAACGCCGACCGCTACACCGCCGCCTACCGGCACTATGCGTGGCCGGTGGACGGGTTGGACGGAGTGCAACTCGCGCCGTTCCAGCTGCTCGCGGGCGAGGGCAACGTGTGGGCGGACCAGGACCATCCCTGGCATCTGGAACGCATCGACCGGCTAGTGGCCGCCGACCCCGTCACCCTCCGGCGCACCCGACGGCTGGTCGTGCGTCTAGGCAACGAGGCGGCGCGCGCCGACGGGGTCCGCTGGTGGCAGGAACTGACCGACGCAGGCGGCGAGGGCATGGTCGTCAAGCCGCTGGCGCCCTGGTACGGGGCCGCAAGGGGCTGGTGCAGCCGGGAGTCAAGGTCCGCGGCCGGGAATACCTGCGGATCATCTACGGACCCGACTACACCCTGCACGAGAACCTGACCCGGCTGCGGGAACGTCACCTGGGCACCAAGCGGTCACTGGCGCTGCGCGAGTACGCGCTGGGAATCGAGTCGCTGACCAGGCTGGCGGGCGGCGAACCGCTGTGGCGGGTGCACGAGCCGGTATTCGCCGTGCTGGCACTGGAATCCGAACCGGTCGATCCCCGATTGTGAAGGGCCGGCGCCACCGGCGCGGTCGGCGATCATCCTTCACGAGATCGAGGCTCGCCTGAGTCAGCCCGCCGCGTTTCGAGCGGCGGTGGCGGCGCGCTCTTCGGCACTGCGCAACACGCAGAATTCGTTCCCCTCCGGATCGCGCAGCACGGCCCATCCGGTGCCGTCCGGGTTCCGGCGGTCGTCGTACAGAACGGCACCGAGATCGACGAGCCGGGCAACCTCGTCGTCGCGGCGCTGCTGCGGCTCCAGGCACACGTGCACCCTGTTCTTGGTGCTCTTCGGCTCCGGCACCTTGAGGAAGAGCAGGCTCTGGCCGGCGCCCACGTCGAAGCCGGCCTCGTCGCTGCCCGGGGAGTCTTCGGGGTCCATCGGGATGCCCAGCACCTGGCTCCAGAACTGCGCGAGGGTGTAGGGATCGGCGCAGTCGATGCACGTGTTCATGATTCGTGAGGTCATGATCGGCCAGTATTCCGAGTGCCGGCCGACCTGGCAACAGCGTTCGACCAGCCCGGTGCCGCCCGGTTCAGGCGACCGACAGGATCCGGTCCAGGGTGCGCGCGCCGATCGCACTCATGGTCGGGTTGCTGCGCCGGTAGTACCAGACCAGCCCGGCCGACTGGACGAACGCCCACGCCATCCCGCGCTGCCACTGTTGGTCGTCGACACCCAGTTGTGCCCGGAATTCCCGACGAGGAGCGTCCTGCAACAGATGCCAGCCGCCCACCAGGTCCAGCGCCGGATCGGCGGGGCCCAGGCCCCCCACGTCGATGACCCCGACCAGTCGGCGACCGTCGACCAGCACGTTGCCCGGCATCAGGTCACCGTGACACATCGCGTCGCCGCCGGGGCCCCGCGGCAGCTCACGCAGCCGCAGCCACAGGGCCCGCAGCGAAGGCACGTCCAGCAGCCCCTCGCTGCGCTCGAAGCAGACCCGCATCCATTCGTCGTGCGCGCGTAGATCGCCTCCACGCCCGGTGCCGCCGAACGTGCGGCCCGCGACGTCGATGGACCGCACCCCGCGGATGAACTCGGCCAGATCGCGGGCGAAATCCGGCGACGAACCCGGATCGTCGTCACTCGCCGCCGCCCCCGGCAGCCAGGTGTGGACCGACCACGCCTGCGGGTAGCCGCGTCCCGGCTCACCGATGGCGATCGGCTCCGGCGTCGCGAACCTCGTGTGACCGAGCAGTTCTCGCGCGGCGCTCGCCTCCGATTCGAGCCGGGACCGGCCGCCGTCCGGTTCGGCCGCGACCTGTAGCGGGAAACGCGCGACCATCTTGTTCCCGATGCGAAACAGCGCGTTCACGGTGCCGCTAGACGGCACGGAAGTGACGGGGAGACCACGCCACCGCGGGAACTGGTGCTCCACCAGCGCCCTGGCCGCAGTCGCCGTCAGTTCGATCTGCCCCGGATGCATGTCCACGGCGTCAGCTTCGAGCGTGGCGCGACGCGCAGCAAGCGAATTCCGCAGAGGTGACGCCCCGTTGCCTGCGACGCAGCCCGGGACGAGGTCGCAGGCTGTCGGCACGAGCCTGCTGTTGCTCCCGCAGGAGCGCCCGCCGCGGGCCTTCGTCACCGCCGTTAGCATCGGTGGCCACGGGGTGCCGGGACCGGGCTCGGCGGAAAGGCACAGCCGCTCGCGGTTCGAAAGCCGCGGCCTGTCAGCAGGGAGAGTCGTGGGCAGCACGGACGGGCACCTGAGCCGCGCACAGCGCCGGCAGGTTCGGGCCATGACGCGCCGGCTCGAGGAACTGGACCGTGCCGACGCCCGCGCCCGGGCCGCCGGGCTGGACCCGCACCAGCTGTGGCTGGACACGCAGTCGTCACTCGACGAAACGCGGGGTGACGGTCGCCGGCGGCGCGGCCACCCCACCGGGGGGCGGCGCCCCCGGCGGCTGCGGGCGCTGCTGGTGGTATGTCTGGCCATCGCGGTGCCCATCGGGGGCGTGGCCCTGGTGAGCCTCGGCGGTGCCGACACCCAGCATCGGACTGGCTATCCGACGCCGGGTCGCGAGGAGCTGGAGGGTCCGGTCGGCGATCCGGCGCCCGCGCCTGCCGGCCCGGACGCCTTCCGCTTCATCCGGATGCAATCGGGCGGATCCGATCCGGTGACGTGGGACCCGTGCCGGCCCATCCACTACGCCACCAGCGGCGTCGCGCCGGTCGAGGGGCAGGAGATCCTCGCCTCCGCGTTCAGCCGACTCGGATCGCTGACCGGATTCCACTTCGTCAACGACGGGCCCACCTCCGAACCCGCGGCGACCCGGCGCGCCCCGTTCCAGCTGGACCGCTACGGTGACCGGTGGGCCCCGGTGCTGGTGGCCTGGACCACCCCGCAGGACATCCCCGACCTGGCCGGGAACACCATCGGGCTCGGCGGCGGCATTGCCGTCGGTGACGGGACCGGGCGCCTGACCTACGTGTCGGGAACCCTGTTTCTGGACCGGCCGCAGGTGCAGGCCCAGCTCGCGGACGCGTCCGTCAACGGGACATCGGTCAGCCGGCGCTCCCAGCTGCGTGCCGTGATGCTGCACGAACTCGGGCACCTGGTCGGCCTGGATCATGTCGACGATCCGAGTCAACTGATGTACCCGGTGACGACCATGGCCGTCACCGACTACGCCACGGGTGACCTGCGCGGGCTACACCAGCTATCCACCGGTCCGTGCGCACCCGATCTCTAACTAGTGACCGGGTCGCATCCTGCTCAGCTGTGAACGGCCAGATAATGTCCAGAGAACGGCCAAGCGGACATTGGTGACTCAGGCGACGGTTCGAGCGAGTGGGCTTTCCCCCGTTGACCGGACACGGGTTATGCGGCTTGAGCGCCGCTGGTCGGGTGGCTCCTACTGTATCGCGCCTCCCACGGTTGCCGGTCGGGTAGCCCTGTGACGAGTGCAGGCGACGCCGGTTGTCGTAGTTGATCCAGGCAAAGATCGTGCGCCTGGCGTCGGCTCTGGTGGCCAACCGATACCGGGTCGACAAGCTCTCGCTTCAGCGTGGCCCAGAACGCCTCAGCGACCGTGTTATCCCAGCAGATCCCGGTGCGGCCCACGTACTGGGGCATTCCGAGATCGACTATCGTGCAACGATAGTCGCTCACGGTGTCAAGCTGCGTGGAGCCACTGTCGGTAGCGATCGGTGAACTTTGCGTCGTAGGTCAGGCCGCGCTCGATCCGGCTGATACCGCTGACGACGGGACAGCAGCCGTTCGGGAAGCAGTCAGCATCATGCAGGCAAGGAGCCTTACCTACGCGGCTCGGCGCAAGGGAGCGTGACCTACACCATGCCGACACCGATCCCCTGAGCCCAGACCGCGTCCAGGCGGCGGGCCGACAGTAGCGCCTTCATCGCGAGGATCAACCGGGCGTCCGCACCCACCAGGGTGCGCGGTCGCATCCGTCGTCTGGCCAGCTGCCGCTCGACGACGGCGGCGACTCGATCGGGCGGCTTGGCGTTCCTGCGGATCTTCCCGACCAGCCGACGCTCACCGGCGAAATGCTGCGCGTAGAGCGCCCGGTGCTCGGGGTCCAAGCCCGCCTCGAGATCGTCGATGAGCTGGTCCATCTCGTGCCAGGGGTCGGTGTCGATGACCCCCAGCTCGATGAGCCCGACCTGCACCCCGAACGGGCGCAGCTCGACCCGCAGGCAATCGGCCACCGCCTCGGTCGCGTACTTCGAGGCGTTGTACATCCCGGTAAACGGAAACGACACCCGGCCGTTGACCGAGGAGATGAACACGACACGACGGTTGCGAGCGATGCGCTCGGCCACGCCGTCGCCGCGGCCGACCGTGCCCGCGAGTCCGGCGCGCCCGCCTACGAGGTCCTTGCCTGGCAGACCGCGGTCCAGTTCGGCGACGCCGCTGCCCCGCCTCCCCCACCGGACTCGGCCCGCGGGCCGTCGCGGCTCGCGAGCATGCCCGGGCCTGGGCCGACGACGACGGCGAGGCGCTGCTCACGGCGGCCGCCGAATGGGCCCGGCTCGGCGATCTCGTCGCCGCCGGCGATGCGGCTGCCCAGGCGGCAGCGGTGCACCGTCGGCAGGGGCAGCGGGGCTCGGCCCTCGCCGCCGCGTCCCTCGCCGAAAAGCTGGCCGGCCGGTCCGGCGCCCGCACCCCGGCGCTGGCGATCGCGATCAGGCCACTGCCAGTGACCGTCCGCGAGCGCGAGATCGTCGCACGCGCCGCCCGGGGGCTGTCGAACAGGGTCATCGCCGAGCGGCTGACCGTGTCGGTGCGGACCGTCGAGGGCACCTCTATCGAGCCGGCCTCAAGCTCGGCGTCTCCGAGCGCACCGCGCTCGCGGACGTCATCGGAGTCGAGTAGCGCACTACCCGCATAGCTGCCGCTCCGCCGTCGCAGGCTGCTCGTACCGGCTTCATGGAGGCGTCATAACCACCAGCGGCGAGTCCTCAACGGTGATGCCCACCGCCCGGCACACCGTGGTGAAGGAGGCCGTCCGGGACGGCGGGGCCTTCGACATCGTCGAGATGAACGCGCCCCGTGCGCCGAGGTTGCCCCCGCAGGTCGGGCCGGATGCGGGTGCGCGATGACCAGAACCGCGGCGGTGTTCGCGTGGTTGGCCGGCATCGAGTTTGGACTGCCGGCGATCCAGGCGATCCACCACTTCGTCGAAACGGGTGCGGTCTGGACCTTCATGGGTTTCCCCACCTACGGCGAGGGGCCGATCGAGGAGATGGGCATTGCCACGTCGGTGCCGCTGCTGGTTGCCTTTTTCGTCGTGTACATCGCCGAACTCGTGATGGGGTGGCTGCTGTGGACCGGCCGGCGGCGCGGCGTCGCACTGTCTTTCGGCCTGCTGCCGCTTGAGCTCGTGTTCTGGATCGGTTTCGGGCTGCCCGTCGGTCCCGCCGTCGCCCTCGTTCGAACGGGGTTGGTGATCGCCGTCCTCCGGGCAAACCGTTCCGCGGGTCCCGACGCCTGACACGTGCCCATGGGGATCGTGAGCAGCCCGGATACCGACGCCGCCCACCGGTTGCAGCCCACCCGGGGGACGGCTCATGCTCAGCCGGCGAGGCGCCTGCGGTATCGGATATGGGTGGTGAGCGGGGAGTGGAGCACCTCCACGGGCTCGAAGTCAAAGGTCTCGACGCCGTCGAAAATGCGCTCGCCGCTGCCGAGCAGGACAGGTGTGACGTCCAGGGTGAGTTCGTCGATCACCCCGGCGTTGAGCGCTTGACGAACTGTCCAGGCGCCGCCGGCGATGTCCACGCCCTTGCCCCCTGCCGTTTCGAGCGCCCGCGCGTACGCGGCGTCGAAGCCCCCGGTCACGAAATGGAAGGTGGTCCCGCCCGCCATCTCGATCGGCTCGCGGTCGTAGTGGGTGAGTACGAACACCGGAGCGTGATAGGGCGGCTCGGGCCCCCACCATCCGTCCCACGCCTCGTTCCACTCTCCGCGGATCGGCCCAAACATGTTCCGGCCCATGACGTACGCACCGCGCGGGCGCATCAGCCATCGGCTGGCTGCGCTGTCCGCCTCGGTCGCGCGCGGGTCGCCGATATGCCAGCCATGCAGCTCGTGGCCGCGTATGCCCAGCGGGTTGTCCCGGCTCTGCTCGGGTCCGGCGACGAAGCCGTCGAGAGAGATCGACATGTGACAGGTGGTGTCTGACATCAGTACACCTCAGCACAGGTTGCCGGGTAGGTCGAGACTATTCCCAGCAGCCACGTCCGGCATCGGCGTCCCCGACGGCCGGCCGCGGTCACCGGCGCCTGGCGTTGGCCATGACCCCGTCACACCCGCCGCTACCCGGTCGCGGCGGTGGTTCCGCTATCGACCTACCAGAATTCACGGACTTGCTCGGCGAGCGCACCACCCTGGTGGTAGCCGGCGCGAGCCGCGGCCGGACGCAGCGACAGGTCCATCGCGTTGTGGCCGAACAGGTGCTCCGAGTCGTCGTCCGGAAAGATCGTCTCGACCTTGCTGCCGCCGCTACGAAGTTCGTCGACCTGCGCCTCGAGCTGCATTCCCCAGCTCAACGGGTGCAAGGTCCTGCCACCGAACGGCGAGAGCACCAGCACCCGTTCGCACCCGAGGGCGAGGTCGGCGTTCTCGTTGCGCCGGTACCCGCCGTCGATGAATCGGCTGTCACCGATCCGGTACGGCAGGCTGCTGGCGCAGCTGGCGGCGACCGCATCGACGAGATCCACGCCACCGTTCCGGTCGAACACGACCGGTTCGCCGGAGCGGGCATCGACGGCCGTGATCAGTACCGTGCGCCGCGGCCAGTCCGGGCGAGGCAGCCGCGCCGCAACGATGGCGCGCCATCGGATGGGCCAGGAGCCGTCCGACGCAGCGTCCAGCTCGAGTGCGTTCGCGCCCATCCGGCGGCGCATGTCGGCCGGATCCGCCGCAGACGCGATAATCTCGGTGACCCTCGCCAGGTGATTCGCTACCGGCACGCCCGGGTTGTGTGGCCGGGCCGGACGATGGAACGGGCCAGACCCGGCCGGGCCGGGCCCCTGCTGCGGGCTGACGAGGCACGCGGCGAAAAGCTCGGCCGGGCTCGCGCCGGCGAACTGGGCCGCGGCCGTCGAACCGGCCGACGTACCGATAGTGAGGTCGGCGGTGGTCACGTCCAGCCCGGCGTCGAACAACCCGGCGACCACGCCAATCAGCCACGCATTGCCGGACGACCCGCCGCCGCCCAGCACCAGCGCTCGCCGTCGCTGGGATGTCCTCGTGTCGAGTCGTGGGGTCGAGAAACCTGTTGTGTCCATGGGAGTCACCTTCCAAATAGGGGGGCTCCCGTGCGCGACTGGTTCAGTCGCCTCGTGGATGGCCGGGAGCGCCCATTGCTGATATTGCGCGCACGGGTCTCACCTCCTGCCGGTCAGTGCGGACCACCAGGATGACACGCCGGCGACTCGGTTCACCATCGATTTTTCTGGCGGCGGCGCAGGGCGGTGGCGGCCGTGCGCCGGTCCCGGCGGTGGACTAACTGGTTGCTCCGCCGCGCCGCGACGGGTCAGGCTCGGCGGATGACCGACGTCGCAGACCTCCGAACCCTGCTGCGTGTCTACGACGAGCAATTGCGCGAGGAGCTGTCGTCCGCCCCGACAGCACGACGACTCGGCCCGCTCGTGTTCGCGACCTATCTGGGTGGCCGCGGCTTCGTCACCTCCTGCCGACTCGACACGACTTCCAGCCTTCTTCGTAAGCGGATCGCCCAGCGGGATCGGCTCCGGCCCACGACTCTGCGATTAGCGCATCGCGCGCATCACTGGTCAGGTGAGCAGCCGCCGAGGTGTGATGATCAGTGGCACCGAGAACAGGGCGGCGAAGTCGGCGGCCGTCGCGAACATCGTTCCGATCCGCTCGGCGTACTTGGCCCGGTACTCGGGGTGTTGGTCAGCGGGGGGCATGCCCGTGTCCACATGGGCCTGCCCCTCGATCCGGATGACATCGCGGCCGATATCGGTCACATCCAACGCGAGAGTCACCTCGGGGTTGCAGGCTAGATTGTCGATCTTGCGTTTGCCCGCCCTGGTGTAGACCAGGATGCGGCCGTCTGGGAGGCGCAGGAACCATACCGGCACGCTGTATGGGCGGCCCTTCGGGTCGACCGTGGTCAGCCATCCGATGAGGTTGCTGGCGAGCCGCCTCTCGACGTGAGCGCGGCGAGCCGGATCGATATCGGCTCCACTATCCAGATCACTCGTCTGCATGGCCCGCAGAGTAGAACCACGGTCCGACACCGCGGCCGTAGGCGGATCATGTGCGCGGCGAATCCTGCGGTGGATCGATAGCGTCTGTCGGGTGCCCTACCTCAACCCCGCGCCAGACGTCGCGCCGACGACGGAAACTGCGGTCATCGTGCCGATCGCTGCCGCGGAGCCAGTCGTGCGCGAGCACCCGGGACCGCCTGGACCCGGCGGCGGGTTGGGGCATACCCGCCCACGTCACCGTCCTGTATCCCTTTGCCACGCCGTGCGCCGTCAACGAGAAACTCATCGCCCGCTTGGCGGCAGCCGTGGCGTCGGTGACCGCATTCGACTGCCACTTGGTGGCCACACGGTGGTTCCGGGGCGACGTGCTCTGGCTCGACCCGGAGCCCGCCGCGTCATTCGATCACCTCACGGCCGCCGTCTGGGAAGCGTTCCCGGAGCATCCGCCCTACGGCGGGACTCACGAGAAGGTCGTTCCACACTTGACCCTCGCGCATCTCGGGCCGGCCGGCCTCGCAACGCTGCGCGCCGTGGAGCAAGCCGTTCAGCCCCACCTGCCCTTCCCCGCACGCATAGACCAGGCACTGCTGATCGCCGGCAGTGCAGCGCCCAACTCCTGGCGGATCCTCCATGCACTGCCGCCCCCCTTTCTGTCGGCGGCGATTTCGGTCCCGCTATTCTCGATCGAACGGCATCGGGTGCTGGTAGTGCCGGTCGAGGTGTTCGTAGAGACGCTTCGCTGCCGACTTGGCGCGCTTCCAGCTCTCCGAGGTCATGGCGCCCGCATCGGGATTGCGGCCAGCTCTGGGCGTCACGGACTGAACCGCCCCGGGTTTGTTGGAGGCTCATGACCTTGGAAACGAGGATGGAGTCA
>ERZ778018.141-NODE-141-length-141813-cov-10.494300_pt1 | contig 141813 bp, 143 predicted proteins | sample MGYA00375748_ERZ778018 | MGnify/ENA primary metagenome ERZ778018 (study PRJEB29350, sample SAMN05509839) | bioreactor metagenome | biome: bioreactor; material: wastewater | place: South Africa: University of Cape Town | collected 2014-04-22 ... | reverse complement strand
TGACGGCGCGAAATCTGAGGTTGACAGGTCCCCGCAATTAAAGGGCCGAAACACACGCAATCGCTCCGTGCAAAAACCTGGCGAGGCCAACGGCGTCACGCCGGTTGGTCTTGACCTGATCGCCTGGCTTCCTCGGGATGAGCGACGGCGTCACCACCGTGCAAGGGTGGCCAAGCGAGGTGATAAGGCAGTGCAACTAAGCAGGCGGCATCCGGTCAATCGAGCCGCACGTCGATGATCAGGGCCTCATGAGCGTCATGCCGGCGCAGTCGACCATGATATGCCGCTTGGCGCCCGTTTTGCCCCTGTCGGTCGGGTTCGGGCCTGTCGCGTCTCCCCCTCTTTTGGCCGGCACAGACGAGGCGTCCACCGAGGCTCGCAACCAGTCGATCTCGCCGGCAAGGTTCAGGCGACCGACATATGACGGTAGATACTGTCCCTACAGACTTGTGTCCTGCCAGGCTCGCAGCCTGCGCCAGCTCGTCATCCCGGAGCGACCGACAATCTCGAAGGGCAGCCGCTCTTAATCCAATCCATCAAACGCCGAGACTGAACAACTAGAGCCTCGTGCCTCGATAATGGGCCGCCCCCAGAAGGGTCCCCTTTGGACCCGGTGCATTTTAGTGAAGAGACATTAGCGTATTTTGCGACCCGATTTTCGAGCCGAACCGGACTTCGGTAGCCTATGGCAGAGTTGTCCAACGTTAGGTAATTTGAGACAGATGCCGAGCTACTCTCGCGGAGGCTCCTGCCTATCTGGTATCCAATTCTCCATCGCGCAATTGGAATATTCGATCAAATCGATCAAAAATCTTCTCGTCATGTGTCACGGCAATAATCGCAGCATCCTGCTCGATGGCGACCTTGCGAAGGAGGTCCATAGCAATCTGCGCTCGCTTTGAATCAAGAGCCGCTGTCGGTTCGTCCGCCAGAATGATGCGTGGCCGATTAGCGAGCGCGCGCGCAATCGCAACACGCTGCGCCTCACCTCCCGACAGCTTGGCCGGCATCGCATTCTGGCGGTGGCCCACCTCCAGATAATCGAGCAACTCGACCGCCCTCTTATGCGCACTAGCCCGATCAGCACCAGCCAGTTGCAGTACTAGCGCAACGTTATCCGTCGCATCCAGGAATGGCAGCAAGTTGTGAAACTGGAAGATGAACCCAATCTTGTCGAGCCGCAAACGACGCAGATCGCGGCGCAGCCAGCAGCCGTCTCGGACGACCAGTTCACCATCGAGCTCCATCGATCCCGACGAGGGATCGAGAATACAGCCAATGACGTTAAGCAGCGTTGTTTTTCCGGAGCCGGAGGGGCCAAGAAGTGCCACGAGCTGCCCCGGGAAAACCTGAAGCGAGACATCTTTCAACGCATCAACCCGGGTCTCGCCCTCGCCAAAATGTTTGGAAATGTGGTCGAGCCAGACGAGTGGTGTATCCGTGGTTTCAACGTTCATCTCAGCCTCCGAGTGCCGTAGCCGGATCAACTTTGAGGGCGGCACGTACACCGAGACCGCTGGACAGCAAACACACGACAAAAACGACCAGCCCGAGAACCAACACATTGTCTGATTCGAGTACGACTCGGCGCGGGAAGTAATCCTTGATGCTGACAATGAAGGCGACGCCAACCGCAAAGCCGATCAGCCCGAGCGCCAAGGCCTGCTGTACGATCATGCCGATAATCGTCCGGTCAGATGCACCAATAAGCTTCAGAGTCGCAATCTGTTTCAGCTTCTCCATGGTCATCGTGTAGATGATAAGCGCAATAATCACTGCAGAAACAACGAGAAGAAGAGACGTGAAGAGGCCGATCTGGCGCCGTGCCAAATCGACCAGGGATTTGTACAGGATGGCTTCCTGGGCCTCCTGAGTAATTGCAGACAGATGTTTCCAACGCTGGATAGTATTAGCGGTGGCGTCAACCGAAGCGCCCGGCTGCAGCCTGGCTACGACGGTGTTGACGGTATCGCGGCTTACTGCGTCGGTACCACGTGCCGACTGCACACGCTGGGCAGGAGGCGCAATGTCGAATTGCAGCTTCTGTGCATCCGGCAAGGTGATGTACACCGCCGGGTCCCCGCCAGAACTGACTTGATTCCGGGTAAGCCCCACGATCGTGAAGGTGCTCCGGCCAAGCAGAACCCGATCACCGAGTCCGAGGCCGGCCGCGCGATCAGCGACCATCTCATAATGGCTACGGGCGATACCGCGCCCCTGCACGATTTCAGGGGGGCCGCCGGGGCGGGTTGGCTCATAACCGATGACATAGAGGCGCAATTTTGCGCCCCGGTATCGTGCTTCGACCGTTTGATAAGTGATGCTTCCGGCGGCGGCCACGCCAGCGATACGGGCAATCGCCTCACGGAGATCTCCGGGAATGCGCGAAGCCTCCGCAAATGGACCGCGCGTGTTGGCTTCGACCACCCAGAGGTCAATGGCTGGAGCACGGGCGACGGTGAGGGCTTCAACGACAAGACCGCGATAGATACCGATCATTGCCATCACGACGCCAAGGAGCAGCCCAAGCCCCAGACACGTGAGCAAGAATCGGCCGAGACCGTGCCGGGCGTCGCGATAGGCGAGATTCACTTTGCTCTAGCCTCGACCACGCTCGCCGAGCGACCTTCGCGAAAGTTGCTCTCGACCCGCGAGGCAACGCGCGCGCCTGCAGGCAGGTTCTCCACAATCTCGAGCCGTGCGTCCTCCGTACGATGGCCAAATTTGACCAAGCGCCGTTGCAAGCGCTTCGATTCAACCGTCCACACCCAACCTTCGCGGCCATCGTAGCCTTGCACTGCGGCCTCTGGCACGAGCAGCGCCTTGTCGAGTTGGGTAATGGTGATCCAGAACTCCGCTTGCTCGCCAAGATAAATCCGCGGCGGCGGGTTGTCCCCCTTAATGAAGACGCGCCGCTCTTCGTTGACGCGATCGCTTTCCAGGCCGATGCGCGCCACTCGCCCCGTGAACGCATCCTGCGGACGCGAACGAAGGCGGGCGTCGACCTGCTGCCCTTCTTGGATGAAACCCGCACGCGCCTCGTCGACGAAGGCAAGGCCCCAGTAGCTGCCAGCCGCGACCAACGTAAATATCGGATCACCCGCCTTGATGACCGTACCAGGCTCCTTGTGGCGTTCGATGACCAATGCGTCATACGGTGCCACCAGCGTCCTGTGTTGCAACATGGTCTCTTCGAACTGGATCTGCGCCCGAGCGTCGATTAGCTGCGCCTTGACGGTTTCCACCTCGCTTTGCGCGACATCGACATCGGCCTTGGCGACGGCTTCGTCCCTGATGGCCTCTTCCGCGGCCTGTTGGGGAACGATATCGCGGCCAACGAGGGATTGCTTCCGTTGGTTCGCCAACTGCTTTTGCGCCAATACCGCGCCCGCCCTCTCAAGGTTCGCCTCTGCCCTTTTGATATTGGCATCTGCGATGAGCAGTGCGGCGCGTGCTTTCGCGATCTTGGCCTCTTGTTCACCTATGTTGAGGCGCGCCAATACCTGACCCTTGGCCACACGGTCGCCATGATCCACGTCGAGTTCGACGAGTGTAGCCCCAACCTCGAACCCAATCTTCGAGACGACACGGGCCTCTACCCTACCGAGGCCGAATACCCGGACTGGCACGTTCTCCTCGATAGCCGAAACCTGCACGGGAACGGGGAGATTGGCGTAAACAAACACTGCGGTCACGATCGCAGCAGATATAGCAATCGTCGCCACTGCGGCCTTGAACCACCATTTTCGTACGATAATAGCCATTCGCATGAATTCCGATCCGTCTTTGGGCACTGAGTTCTATCGTGGCTATCGGGTGTTTGCTCTCATCCATGGCTAAAGCCTCTCGAGAAGGGTGGAGGCCCGCACCTTGCCCCTGACCGGATCCCGCCTCGTGAAATTGTTCTTGTGTAGGAAGCTTATCAGCATGATCCTTGCTCCATCTTTGACATAGATCAAATGCCGAGCGCGCTGCTTTACGTCCTGTCCCCCTTCGTAAATCGCCGATTTACACTTATAGAGCATTTATTCTTAGATCAGAGCCCTATTTCTTTGATACATGTCCAGCCTATTGCTTCCAATTAACAGATGTGTTGTTATGACCATTCTGTTAGACATGAAACAACCCGGCGCTATATGAAAAACTACTTATCTTCCTTGCTGTTCGGCTCACTCCTCAACACGATATAGATTGCCGGGATGACGAGCACCGTGAGCGCGGTCGAGGATGCGAGGCCAAACAGGAGCGAGATCGCCAGGCCTTGGAAGATCGGGTCGCTGAGTATGACGACCGCTCCGATCATCGCTGCCAGCGCGGTGAGCAGGATCGGCTTGAAGCGGATCGCGCCGGCCTCCAGCAGCGTATCGATGAGCGGTCGGCCAGGCCGGTGGGTGTGACGGATGAAATCGACCAGCAGGATCGAGTTGCGCACGATGATGCCGGCGAGCGCGATGAAGCCAATCATTGAGGTCGCCGTGAACGGCGCGTTGAACAGCCAGTGCCCAAGCATGATGCCGATGAACGTGAGCGGGATCGGCGTCAGGATGACCAGCGGCAGCTTGAAGGAGCTGAACTGCGCGACAACAAGAATGTAAATGCCAAGAATCGCGATTATGAAGGCCGCGCCCATGTCGCGGAACGTCACCCAAGTCACCTCCCATTCCCCATCCCAGAGCAGCGTCGGATGGGTTCCGTCGTCCGGCTGCCCGTGCAGCGCGATGACTGGCTTGGCCAGATTGCCCCAGTTGGCTTTGGCGATGGCGTCGTTCACGGCGAGCATGCCGTAGATCGGCGCCTCATACGCACCGGCCAGCTCCGCCATCACCATCTCGGCGGCGCGACCGTTATGCCGGAAGACCGGCCAGGAAGCTGGTTCGCGCCCAACAGAGACGACGTCACCGAGTTCCACCACGCCGCGCCCGCCCGGCAGCGCGTTTGCCGGTACCGGGGTAGTCATGGCCCGCTCAGTCATCACCGCGGCCGTCTTAGGAAGCGCGACCCGGATCGGGATCGGTTGACGGCTACCACCGCGATGCGAATAGCCGACCGTTGTCCCACCGTAGAGGTAGCGGAGCGTACCGTAGACGTCGGATTGCTCGACCCGATAATATTCCAGATTGTCCTGATTGATCGAGATACGCAGCCGCTCTGGCTGATTGCGATAGCTGTCATCAACATCCACGATGAAGGGAACGCTCCTGAACGCTTCGCGCACCTTTGCCGCGACAGCGCGCCGGGTCTCCGGGTCTGGCCCATAGATTTCGGCCAGCAACGTGCCCAGCACCGGCGGTCCGGGTGGCGGCTCGATCACTTTCGTCACCGCGCCGTCCGGCAGATCGAGCCCCTCGAGGCGCTCGCGAATCTCGAGCGCAATAGCATGGCTTGCGCGCGCCCGGTTACTCTTCGGCCGGAGGTTCACGGCGATATCGCCCTGCTCGGGGTTGGAGCGCAGGTAATAGTGCCGGACAAGGCCGTTGAAGTCGAAGGGTGACGCTGTACCGGCGTAGGTCTGGAACGAGACGATCTCCGGCACGCTCGCGAGCCGATTGACCATGCTTTGCAGCACCCGGTCGGTATCCTCGATGGAAGACCCCTTCGGCAGGTCGAGTACGACCTGGAGATTGGCCTTGTTGTCGAAGGGGAGCAGCTTCACCGTGACGTGCTTGGTATAGAGCAGCCCAAGCGAGGCGAGCGTGACGACGCCGACAACGAGCAGGAAGGTCCACGCCCGCACCCGCGTCTTGAGAAAGGGCCGGGCGACCGCGACATAGATACGGCCGAGGCGGCTATCTTCGGCTGAACCGTGGGCTCCAGCACCACTCCCTGTTCCGAGCTTCATCATCAGCCATGGCGTCAGGACTACGGCGACGAAGAAGGAAAACAGCATCGCCGCCGACGCATTGGCCGGGATCGGGCTCATATACGGCCCCATCATGCCGGAGACGAACAGCATGGGGAGCAGCGCGACCACCACCGTCAAGGTCGCGATAATGGTGGGATTGCCGACTTCCGCGACAGCATCGATCGCCGCGGCAGCGCGCGAACGACCATCCTGCATTGCCCAGTGCCGGGCGATGTTCTCGATCACCACGATGGCATCATCGACAAGAATGCCGATCGAGAAGATCAGCGCGAACAGGCTGACACGGTTGAGCGTATAGCCCATGACCCACGAGGCGAAGAGCGTCAGAAGGATGGTCGTCGGTATGACCACTGCCACCACCAGTGCCTCGCGCCAGCCGATGGCAACAGCCACGAGGATAACGATCGAAACCGTCGCCAGGCCGAGATGGAAGAGAAGCTCGTTGGCCTTTTCGTTGGCGGTCTCGCCATAGTCGCGTGTAACTGTCATCTCCACGTCTTTCGGGAAGATTCGGCCACGCACCGCCTCGAGGCGCTGCACGATGTCGTCGGCGATGACAACGGCATTGGTTCCGGGCCGCTTGGCGATGGCAAGCGAGACCGTCGGGGCGCGCTCTAGCCCCGTCGGCGTCTTGCGGATATCGCTGACGCGGTTCTCCGCCGGTGATGTCGCCAGCACAACTCTGGCGACATCGCGGACATAAACCGGCCGGCCATCACGGGCGGTCAGCAGCAGATTGCCGATCTCTGGCGGTTCCTGCAGCGTCTGGCCGGCGACGACGGCGCGTTGCTGCCGATCCTCCCGCACCATGCCGAGACGGAAGGACCGATTGGCGCCCTCGATCTTAGCTGCGAGTTGCTGGAGCGTGATGCCGTAGAGCGAAAGCTTCTCCGGATCGGGTTCGACACGGAACTGCTCCGGCTGCTCACCGACAATGTAGGTGAGACCGATATCCGGCAGTTTCGCGACCTCAACCTGCAGTTCGCGTGCAAGGCGCGTCAGACCGTTTGCCGTCCAGCGCGCGGCAGCCTCTGGCATCGGCCGCAAGGTGACGACGACGATCGCCACGTCGTCGATGCCTCGGCCGACAATCAGCGGCTCAGGAATACCGACCGGGATGCGATCCATATTGGCGCGGATCTTCTCGTGCACTCTCAGGATGGCGGCATCGGAACTCGTGCCAACCTTGAAGCGCGCCGTGACGAGGGTGCCGTCATCCTCTGTCTGCGAATAAACATGCTCGACGCCGTCGATGCTCTTGACGATCAGTTCGAGCGGCTCGGTGACGAGCTTGACGACATCTTCTGCCTTGAGGCCGTTGGCGCTGACATGGATATCCACCATTGGTACGGAGATTTGCGGCTCCTCCTCGCGTGGTAGCGAGACCAGCGCGACAAACCCCAACGCCAGCGCTGCCAGCAAAAAAAGCGGCGTGAGGGACGAAGCGATAAAGGCGCGGGTCAGGCCCCCCGCGATGCCGAGCTTCATGGCAGCATGACCCGATCGCCGTCATGCAACCCGGTCAGGACTTCGACACGCCTTTCTGTTTCCGTCTCGAAGGTCTCGCCGAGAATGACAGCGACATCCATTTCTCCGCCAGCGGTGGCAATGCGGACGTAATCGATACCATGCAGCGTCCGGATCGCCTGCGGCGGCACAGCCAGCACGGGGCGCTTGCCGACCGGAATCGACACCAGCGTACGCTCGTTGACAAAATAATCGCCGATACCCGCAACCTCGACATCGGCAATGACGCGGCCGTCGCTGATCTCGGGGTAGATCTTGACGATCCGTCCTGGACGAGCGGCTACGGCCCCATCGGGCGACTGCATCAATCCGCGCCCACCAACGCGGACATCTGAGCCCTGTACGATTTCCGCGGCATGGCGCTCCGGCAGCGACAGACGCAGATAATAAGGCCCTGGGGCGATGCGAGCGACCTCCTCACCGGGAAGAACGACAGAACCTGGCGTGATCGGAACCGTTAATACCCGGCCCGTAACGGGAGCAACGACCGTCCCTTCCCGCGCGCTCTGTTCGATGACGGTCTTGTCGGCCTCCGCCGCCACGACCTGGTTGGTGGTCACCTCAAACTGCATTCTTGCCTGATCAAGGCTGGCTTGCGTACTTGCACCGGTCACTCTCAGTTGCTGAATGCGTTCAAGCTGAACGCGTGCGTTCTCGCGTTGCGAATTGAGCGCATCGATCCTGGCGTTCGCGGCGTTGAGTTGAAGCGCCAGCTTGTCGTCGACAACGACAGCGATGGCCTCTCCCTCCTTGACCTCGTCGCCCTGGCTGATGCGCAAGTCGCGGATCGAGCCGCCAATACGGGCACGCGCCAGCACGACGATCCGGCTTTCGACCTGGCCGAAAACCGCCTTCATTTCAGGAACGATCGTCGCCTTCACGGTGAATTCGGCCGCAACGGCGCTTCGCGCGGCCAGAATCGCCATCATGACCAGCACCATCATCAGAAATCGCGGCAACGATCGAGGCATGGAGCGCACGACTTTCACGGAGTTAGAAGCGTCACGGCACGACAATCGGGATAGGGCGCGCAGCCCTTATTTGAACACGGTGCCCGCGCGGCAGCCGAGTTTCCTGAAGACCATGGCGGCCGGGCAAAACCCGGTGATCGAAGCCTGAAACAGGTTCAGTCCGACAAATGCGGTGAGCAGATACCACCATGGCGACATATAAAATCCGAGCGCCAGTGACACGAGGACCATGAGCCCGGCGAACATCATGACAGCACGATCGATCGTCATTGTTTTCTCCTGTTCAGGTACCTAAGCGAAACAACGGCTACTCTGCCGTCTCGGGATTGACTTCTTTCAGCTTCCGGATGTCGAGCATGAGGTTCTCGCAGAACGTCTCGCTCTTGCCTTGACCTCCCGTGGCTGCCGCCAGCCGACCGCAATCCAAGGATTGGAGGGCACGAAGGAATGGGTCGAGCCGAGATTGGCGACGGTGAGGTGATCATCACGTCCCAGCTTGTGTTTCATCTCGTAAGCCATGATGATTCCGCAGAGGGCTGCTCCGGAACGACGATATGAGACATGGTGTTTCCCCTAGAATTATCGGCCGTATTGCCCTGTATCGCGTCATTCCGCCTTGATCTGGCTCAATCCGATCGGGTCGACCGGACCCGGCAGTGACGGCAGGCCTTACCCCGGTACCGGTGGGCGATTTGCACATAACATTCAAAAGTTATAAATTAAATAATATGAATGTAAAGGACATGATCCCAGCCGCGGAATCCGCCGCCGTGTTGATGCGCAGCCTGTCGCACCCTCAGCGGCTTTTGGTGCTCTGCGCCCTCGTGGATGGAGAAAAATCAGTCGCCGAGTTGCGCCACGACCTTGGGATTGATCAGGTCCCGATGTCGCAGCAGCTCATGCGGCTGCGATCCGATGGGCTCGTGGAGGCGCGGCGCGAGGGGACATCCGTCTACTACCATATCGCCCGGGCTGAAGTACTCACCATCGTGGCAGCACTTCATTCAGCTTATTGCGCGCCCTTAAAATAAGGCTCGGCCTGCTTCTATGAGGATAACGTGCGCGGTGCGCACCAGCGCTACGGGCCGCGCGTTGCTTTTCGACTCGTCCGATCGCGTCACGTGCCATAACGACCGAACCTATAGCCACACCGCCCGGATCTTTGACGAGCGTGTAGGTCATCTCAATATAGAACTTCTGGCCGCCCTTGCGCGCCGCGCGTGTCAGCGTCGGGTGCCCCTGCAGTTTATTCCTTCCGCTGTCGATGGTTGCCTTGAAGCTAGCCCAGTGCGCTACGCGCAAGTGCTCGGGAATGATCAAATCCAGGCCGCTGCTCAATGCTTCTGCCATGCTGTAGCCGAGCAACTGACAGGCAGCGGAATTCCAGCGCACAATCCTGGCGGAGCGATCAGCATAGATCAGGGCGTCGGAGACCTGCTCGATGATCCAGTTTGCCAGAGCGGGCCGTCGCTCATGATGTTTTCTCCCAAAATTGCGCTATCACAAGGCGCGGGCATCAAGCCGACGCTATGGTTCCTACCCGAGAGACGGCCATCCGGTCCTTGGTATCCTTGTAAAGTCACGACACAAGGCGGGGCTATGTGGTGAGCCTCGGTTGAGACTATTCAGGAATTTCAGATGAAAAACAGATACATGATAGCCGCGCTGCTCTCCGTCCTGCTCGCTGGCACCGGCGTGTCGGCACTCGCCGCAGACACCCAAGGGGCACCGGATAAGTCAGACATGATGCCGCAAGGCAATATGGCTGGCGGCATGATGAAAGGCGACATGATGCAGAAACACAGCGCGTCGGACGGCGCGATGAGTTGCGGCATGATGGATGGCCGCATGATGCAACATGGCGCCATGATGGGCGGTGGTATGATGAGCGGCATGATGCCAAACGAGACGATGGGCCGTGGCATGATGAACGGCCATTCCATGATCCCTCAACTCCCCGCGGGCAATGAAAAGCTGCAATTGAAGATGCAGGCCGAGATCATGCAAAAGGTCGGCGAAATTCTCGCCAAATACGCGGATCAGATCACAGTCAACCCGTAATTGTCGCGATTGCGGGTCTATGATCGATCGCACCAGTGGAACGAACTTCGTTGCGCCGCCCGGGCCGCACGCCAAGTGCTCCCTCGGACGCGGTGGATGTCGCGGGAGAGATCATGGACACGGAATTCTGGCTACAGCGCTGGCGTGACGGGCAAATCGGCTTTCACCGGGACCGCGTGATGCCCTTGCTGGAGAAGCATTGGCCCAGCCTGGCGCTGCCGGCCGGCAGCCAGGTGCTGGTCCCTCTGGCAGGCAAATCCCTCGACATCATCTGGCTCGCAAGCCAAGGGCATCGCGTGCTCGCCGTCGAGTTGTCGGCTGTGGCCGTCGCGCAATTCTTCGCCGAGAACCGGCTCACGCCGACAAGCCACGACTCTTCGCTCGGGCGGCACCACGTCGCCGGCAATATCGAGGTGATCTGCGGCGATATATTCAATCTGGACGTGGCGACCCTGGCCGGCTGCGCCGCCGTCTACGACCGTGCAGCACTGGTCGCCTTGCCGGGCGTCATGCGACAGCGCTACGTCACGGAGGTCTATGGGCGCTTGCCTGAGCGCTGCCGCGGCCTGCTGCTGACCATCGACTATCCGCAACAGGAAATGGACGGGCCACCCTTTGCCGTCAACCCGGCCGAGGTCAGCACCCTGTATGAAGGGCGCTGGACGATCCAGGCCCTGGATGAGCGCGATATCCTGGCGCAGGAGCCGAAGTTCGCCGCGCGCGGCCTCACCCGCATGAGCACCAGCGTCTACCGTCTGGAGCATCGCGCCTGAGCCCTCGCACCCATACGGCCGACATTGGAGAGCATCGATGCAGCACGGCAACGGTTCTCAATCGGCAACATCAGGCTACAGCGCCATGGCGAAAGCCCTGCACTGGCTGATCGTCCTGCTTGTCTTGGCGCAATTCGTGGTTGCTATCTTGATGCCCGGTATCGGACGCAACACGGTACTCGAACCGCTCATTAGCCGGCACTTTGCGCTCGGCGTGGTGATTCTCGTCGTCATGGCAATCCGCCTGACGCTGCGCCTGCGCCATCCCGTCCCGCTGGACACGCCTGGCCTGATGGGCTGGGAGCGCTGGTCAGCGAGTGTGACGCACGGCCTGTTCTATTTGATCCTGCTGATCGGACCGTTTCTCGGCTGGGCTTCTGCCTCCGCTCATTCGCTCTCGGTCAACGTGTTCGGCCTCATTCCGCTCCCCAGCATCGCCGCCCCGAAAGCCCGCTGGGCACTCACTGCCGGAGATATTCACACCTACATGATGTGGGCGCTGCTCGCGCTGATTGGGCTGCACGTCACGGCAGCGCTCTATCACCACTTTTTCCGACACGATGACGTGTTGCGGCGCATGCTGCCTCAGCCACGAAACCGATAGTGTCCCAAGGGGGGCACGCTTTATTTCAATCGAGTAACCTGGACGCTGCAGCGGCATGTATGCGGCGCTGCGGACCCGGCAGGGATCGACGAAGTGCTCGTGTAGATGGTCGATATATTCAACGACCCGCCCCTCCTTTCTGCCAGCGATGCACAGATAATCGACCATCACTTCGCGTTCGAAAGGCCAGCGTTGGCCCAAGCGCGTCGGATAAAATGCTTTCCCAGCGTCAAAGTCCAACGACAAAGATCGCTTCACGTCATCCTCTCGATCGTTTCAGTCGGCGCAATACGCTACCCAAAACCTCATCTTCGCATCGTTGCCCATTTCCAGGCAGATCGCGCCATCATGCGCCCATGAAAAACCGGGCTTCGAAACCGTCCTCTCGCCTCTCCCGCGGTGAAAGCAGTTCGATCCTGCCACCGACGCCGGCGGCAATCGTCCGGGCGATGGCCAGTCCAAGGCCTGCACCGTCTGCCTGCGCCTGCCCCCGCTCGAACGGCTCGGACAGGCGGGCAAGCAGTTCCGGCTGCACGGCCGGCCCCGCATTGGCGACGCTCAGCACACCTTCCGCTGACAGCGTCACACGTACCGGCTCTTGCCGCGCGCCATGCTTGAGCGCGTTCTCGATCAGGTTGCGCGCCAGGATCGCGAAGGCGTCGGGATCGATGCGCGACAACACCGGAGCTTCAGGCAGGGTCAGGTTAATGCAGCCCGCGCTATCGGCGCTTGCGGTCATTTCCTGGACGAGCATCGATAAGATAGCGGCCACGTCACTTGGCTCCGCGGCCCGAAGGCGGGCACCCTCGGCCCTTGCAAGTTGCAGGAGCTTTTCCGATAGCCGGGAAAGCCGGCGCAATGCCGTCTCGATCGCGCTGGCGCGGTCGCGCGCGGTCACGTCTGTCGTTTCGATTATCAGCCTTTGCGTCTGCGCAAGCGCCGCGGCGACTGGCGTGCGTAGTTCATGGGCAGCATTGGCAGTAAAGCTACGCTCGGCCTCCAGCGTGCGCCTCAACCGCTCCAGCAAGTGATTCACCGCCAATGCATTCGGCTGGATCTCGGAGGGTAGGCCGTGGGCGGAAATGGGTGTCAGGTCGCCGGCACCCCGGACCTCGATATCGGAGCGGAATCGCCGCAGCGGCATCATCGACAGACGTATGACCACCCACACGCCGATCAGGCTGATGGGGACGATCAGGCCAAGCGGAAGTGCCAGCCCGAGTAACACCTTTTGGGCAACCATGCGGCGGCGGGCAAGCGGTTCGGCCACTGCTATCGTGATGGTGCCCTTGAGCGCAGCATCGGAATAGATGCGGTGGGTGGGGGTGTCGGCAAAGCCCATGAGGGTGAATGGCGGAAAGACGGACAGATCGGCCTTGTGGGAGCGCAGCAGCACCTGGCCCTCAGCATCGCGCACCACATAGGTAAAATATTCGTCATGCTCGCGCATCGTCGCGACGCTCTGGCTTGCCTCATCGTCGCTGTCGCGGCTGATGACGTCGCGGACGGCGAGCGGCAGCAGGCGTTGCCCGGTCTCCTCGAGCGCGCTGTCGAAGACCTCGTTCATTTCATGGCGCAGCATCTGCGCGGTCACTCCGGCCGCGACGGCCCAGAGCAGGGTGATGCCCAGTCCCAGCCAGAGCGACAGCCGCCACTGCAGGCTGCGTGGCACGATCATCGCGCTATTCCCAGACGATAGCCGATGCCGCGCACCGTATCGACGATGGAATGTCCCAGCTTCTTGCGCAGACGGCTGACATGAACCTCGATCGTATTGCTCTCCACTTCCGAGCCGAAGGCATAGAGCCGCTCCTCCAACTGCGCCTTGGACAGAACCTGGCCGGGGTGCTGGACGAAAGCCTCGAATAGTGCCCATTCACGTGCCGTCAAATCGATAGCCCGGCCGTTGCGCAAAGCGGTCCTGGCCGCAAGATCGACCTGGAGATCGCCGAGGCCGATAAGCGGGTTGGGGTTGCCGCTGTAACGACGCGCCACTGCACGAAGCCGCGCCGACAGTTCAGACAGATCGAAGGGTTTGGTCAGATAGTCATCTGCTCCCGCATTAAGCCCGTTGATGCGGTCCGAGATCTGATCCAGAGCCGTAAGGATAATGACCGGCGTGACGCTGCCTTTCCGACGCAGATTGCGCAGGAAGGCGATGCCCTGCCCATCGGGAAGCATGAGATCGAGAAGGATCAGATCGTAGACGGCGCTGTCGACATGGTCAGACGCGGCGTCAAGACGGGTTACCCAATCAACCGAATGGTTGTCGGCGATGACGTGATCCCGCACCGCCGCGCCAAGGATCATGTCGTCTTCGATCAGAAGGATCCTCATGAGTGGGTTACCCTGCCTATTCCCAATCTCTTGCCTGCAAAACCTGTCAGCTGGCTGATGGGCAGAACCTTGCAGCTTCAGCTGTTCGTCAGGAACGGATGCCACCATTTCTTCATGTAAACGCTGATGCAGGACAAACGACATGATGAAACATATCGCGGCAGCTTCGCTCTTTCTTGTCATGGCCGGAGCTGGCACGGCGATGGCTGACGATGATTGCCACGTACCGATGGATCAGTGGCAGTCGCGCGGGGCCGCACAAGAAATGGCGGAAGCGCGCGGCTGGCAGGTAGGTCGGATCAAGATCGACGACGGCTGCTATCAGGTCAGGGGCATCGATGAGACTGGACAGGCGTTCAAGGCCAAGATCGACCCGGCTACCCTTTCGATCGTCAAGATGAAGCGCAAGGGCCGGCATGATGACGGCGGCGCGCACGGACGGCGGCAATCCTCTGAACCAGATTTGAGTGGCGCCTCCGGCGTGCCGCCCTCGAACAAGCTATTCGAGACGGACAACCTGCCGAAAAGCATTGTGAAGTGACCTAGCTCTTCTCCCGCGTGCAACGTAATCGCTTATCCAGGGGAAAGCAGACCATGCCTACGGGGCCGCCCGCTCTTCGAGAAGCATGATCGTCATTCACTGGCTGACAGCCCTTCCGGTGTTCAGCGCCTGGCTCGCCGTTGCCGTCAAGGCCAGCCATACGGTGCTCTACCTGTTCCTCATCGCCCTGCCTCTGATGGGCTGGTACCCTGCATCGCAAAGGCGGATCTGCGCCGACAAGCCGCCCAGGTCGGACCGGCCGACCGACAGCGCTCCACCATAGGCTTCCGCCAGGTCACCGACGATCGCCAGGCCAAGTCCGGTTCCCGGCCGGGTCTGGTCCGCCCTGCCTCCGCGGGCGAGCACCATGGCGATCTGGCTTTCCGGAATGCCTGGGCCGTCGTCATCGACGGCGAGAACGAACGCGCCGGGCTCCAGCCGGCCGGTGATGCGAATCCGCCCGGCGGTCCATTTCATGGCATTGTCGATAAGGTTGCCTAGCATTTCGGCAAGATCTTGCGTATCGAGCGGACTCGCCAGGGTGGGCGCGATCAGAATTTCCCATTCGATGTCCTCTCCTTTCGGGATGCGACGCAGCGCCGCGACGATCCTCTCCGCCACCGGCCGAACGGGATGCAATGGATCGGCCCTGCCGGTCGCGCCGGTCCTGGCCCGTGCCAGTTCGCGCTCGATATGGCGTTGCATGTCGTCGGTGATGGATTCCACCTCGTCGGCGATGCGCGTCTCCCCTTTCCGGCGTAAATCCTCCACGTCGGAACGAAGCACCGTCAACGGCGTCTTGAGCCCATGCGCCAGATTCGCTGCGCGTTCGCGCGCCCTTTCTACCGCCGCGTCGCGCGCGTCGAGCAGATGATCGACCTCGGCCGCCAGCGGACGAATCTCCTCGGGGAAGGCGTGCCCCAGGCGGGTGCGCTGCCCTGCCCGCACTTGCGCCAGCCTGTACCGGACAGCGCCCAGCGGCTTCAGTCCAATCGAGGCCTGGAAGTAGGCGGCGGCAACGAGGAGGGCCGCGAGTACGGTCAACGACGGCGCAAGGTCGGCGGCGAAGGCGAGACCGGCGGCATGCACTTCGGCGCGGTCTATTGCAACCACCGCCCGGACGGCCCGACCGCCGGCCGGTGCGGGAAGCTCGATCTGGCGCTCGACCGCGAGCAGCGACGACCCTTGCGGCCCGGACAGGCGGTACACATGCATCTGGCTCGGTTCCGGCATGTCGGCCGGCAGGGCGAGCGTTTCACCACTGAGCGAGCGCGAGCGCAGGACGTCCCCTGAAGGCGACAGGCCGATTTGCCAATAGAGCCCACCGAGTGGCACGCCAAAGCGCGGCTCTACTGGCTCACGGCCCAACCGCGGCATCCCGTCGCCGGCTAGCTCGATACCGCTGGCCAATTGGCGAAGATGCGCGTCGAGTTCCAGGACCATCCGCCGCTCAACATGGCGCTCGAACAAAAGCAGCAGCCCCAGCCCCGTCACGATGGCGACAAGCATGGCGGCCGCGACGCCAACGGCCAGTACCCGGAACCGGAGCGAGCCTCCTGTCATGCGTCTTCGGGCACGAAATAGCCGAAGCCGCGCCGCGTTTGCACCACGCCAGCGCCGATCTTCTTGCGCAGGCGCGTCAGCAGCGCCTCGACCGCGTTGGCGTCGCGGTCGTGATCGTGGGCGTAGAGACGCTCCATCAATTCCACGGCCGACACTGCTTGGCCGGCGTGATGCATCAGATAGCTGAGACAACGAAACTCCAGCGGTGACAGATTGATCGGCTCCCCGTCCACCAGTACCCGCATGGTACGCGTATCGAGTGTCACCGCACCTGCCTGCAGCATCGGCACGGCATGGCCCGCCGCGCGGCGCAGCAGGGCGCGAGTGCGCGAAAGCAGCTCCTCCATGGCGAAAGGCTTCGTCAGATAATCGTCGGCACCCGCATCGATGCCGTCCACCCGCTCCAGCCAAGTCCCGCGCGCGGTCAGAATCAGGATAGGAAAGAGACGCCCGCTAGCGCGCCATTTCTTCAGCACCGCCAGCCCGTCCATCCTCGGCAGCCCCAGGTCGAGAATGACGAGGTCATACTCGTCCGTTGCGCCCTGGAACCAGGCTGACTCGCCATCCGCGACATGATCGACCGCATAGCCGGCCTGTTCCAGTACGGCGCATATCTTGCCAGCGATGCGAGCGTCGTCCTCGACGACCAGGATGCGCATGAGGTCGCCCTTTCCCGTTCCGTCGCACATAGCAGGCCTTGCCTTGCGGCCCGTCTATCAAGCACGTCTCGCCTGACATTTCGCTGACATGGATCAACAGGATGGTGACATGCGGCCGGCGCTAGGTGAGGGGCAGTCCATTCCGGACACTAAGAGCACAGGAGATAGAACATGCTCGCATCCAGAACCTTCGCGGGCGCCCTGCTCGCCCTAACCATCGCGCTCGCCCCGGCGGGCACGGCGCTTGCCGAGACCGCTCATGGCCACGGCGCATCCGGGGCCCCGCTCGAACTCGTGCTCGACAACGGCAGCAAGTGGCAGACGGACGACCCGCTGCGCGCTGGCATGAGCGCCATCAGGACCGCGCTCGAAGGCTCGCTGCCTGCTGTTCACGACGGAAAGTTCGCCGCTCAGGACTATGCCGACCTGGCGCGCAACCTGGAGAAGGAAGTGGACGGCATCGTTACTAACTGCAAGCTGCCCGAGGCGGCGGACGGGCAGCTTCACATCATCCTGACACAGCTTCTGGATGGCACCGGCATTATGAAGAACGCAGCCGAGCAAGCCAGCGGCGTCGTCAAGATAGTCGAGGCTGTCAATGCCTATGGCGAGCATTTCGACCACCCAGGCTGGCAGAAGCTTCCGCTTTGACGGCAGCAAAGCCGGGAGCGGCGATCAGCCGTCGCTCCCGGATTTATTTCATCAAAGAACCTTTCATCATGAGGCCGCAAACGACCGAAATCCCCAAAGACCGCCTCAGCGTCGCTAAACATCCCAGCGAGGCGACTTTTCTCACTACCGTGTCAGAATTCGACAAATGCTGCTTGGCTGTCAGCCATGAGGCTCTCTGGAAGTGCAATCGGCCACTGCGAAGGGCACGAAAGGCACCCGCCGATCCTGAGAAGCCTGGGAAAGCGATCCAATGATCGACGGAGCAACATCGTCGCTGTTGCAACCGACCTTCGCGATATCGACGCCATAGCTGAACGTTTCCTGACGGCAAGCTGAAGCGGAAAGCCGGTTCCTGTCAGGAGGAGATCAGGTGCCTGTCCCAGATTGACGGCATCGGATCGACGACGCTGCGCCGCAAGTTCAGGTCAACTGATCCGTGCCGAACGCATCCCGGCGCTCGTGGCTCTGACAACAAGGCGGCATCAACATGAAACCATCACTTGCAACCCTCGCACTAACCGCGGCGCTCACGCTTCCCGGCCTCGCCTCGGCCCGGCCCGTCACGCTGACCACCAAGCTGAACAACTATGGCGGCGACGGCGCCTATCTCGCGCTTTATGTCATCGATGCGCAGGGCGCTTATGTACGCAGCCTGTGGGTAGCCGGCGGCAAGTCGAAATACTACGAGCATCTATCAGGCTGGTACCGCGCGACCGGTGGCGGCGCCGCCAAGATCAACGGCATCACCGGTGCCAGCGTCGGCGCAGGCCGCACGTTGGAAGTCACGCTCGACCTGGCCGATGCGCTGTTCGACGCCGGCTACACGCTGCATGTCGACGCCGCCGTCGAGGACATGCGCGACAGCCCCAACGAAGTCGCCGTTCCGCTTACCACCGGTGGCGCCGGCAAGCTGGTGCCCGGGCGGCGCTACATCGCCAATTTCTCCTACGTTAGGTAGCTGGAGACAGCCATGATCCGCGCCCTTCACCGCTGGCCGGGCCTCCTGGCCGCGCTTCTCGTGCTGGTGCTCAGCCTGAGCGGAGCGGCCCTGTCGCTATTCCCCGCCGTCGAGCGCCTGTCCTCGCCGCAGGCGGGGAGCACGCTTTCGACTGCCGATCTGACAGCGCGCATCCAGGCCGTCTACCCGCAAATAGAGCAGATCCGGCGAGCGCCCTCGGGCAAGATCACCGCCTACTGGTTCGAGAGCGGCGCCCCGCAGGCAGCGGTCATCGATCCCGCGACCGGGCGGGGTATCGCCTCCGCCGACCCGAACCAGCTCGAACGCTGGCTGACCAGCCTGCACCGCTCGCTCTTTCTCGGCGACGGCGGCCGCATGGTGATGGCACTCGGCGCCGCAGCCATGCTGGTTCTGGCTCTATCCGGCGCGGTGCTCGTGGCGCGCCGGGCCGGCGGCTGGCAGCGTTGGTTCGCGCCGCTGCGCGGACCACTCGCCGGCCGCCTGCATGTCGAGATCGCGCGCGTGGCCGTCGTCGGCCTCCTGCTGTCCTCGACCACGGCCTTGTGGATGACCGCCACGACCTTCGACCTGCTGCCTGATGGCCGGGCAGCGCCCCTTCTGCAAGCAGAGGTAAGCGGCGGGACCGGTGCGGCTGTCGCGGAAATGGACATGCTGAAGCAGACGCCCGCCTCCGAACTGCGCAGCCTGTCTTTCCCAGATCCGCGCGATGCGACGGATGTCTTCACCCTCAAGACCGATCGCGGCACCGGCTATATCGATCAAGGCACCGGCGCGGCTTTGGCATGGAGCGACCTGACCAGGTGGCAACACGTCTCGGAAGTCGTCTACATGCTGCACACCGGGCAGGGAGCTCCCATGCTGGGACTAGTCCTTGGGCTCATGGCGCTTGGCGTGCCGGTCATGGCGGGCACGGGCTTAGTCCTATGGCTCGCAAGCCGGCGCGGTCGGCCGCGCATTCGCGGAAACGTTCCCGCGGGCCGCGCCGAGACGATCCTGCTCGTCGGCAGCGAAGGCGGCAGCACTTGGGGCTTTGCCGCAATGCTGCATGCCGCACTGTCCGACGCGGGCCAGACGGTCCACGCGGCGCCAATATCGGCCTTTGACCCGGCACGCTACGGGCAGGCACGGCATATCCTGATCCTTGCCGCCACCTATGGCGACGGCGGCGCGCCGGCCTCGGCCAAGGGCTTCCTCAACCGGCTCAAATCCCTGCCCGCGGCCCCAACCATCTCGCTGGCTATCCTTGGCTTCGGCGACCGCGGCTTTCCGGCTTATTGCGCCTTCGCGCAGGCGGCTGCCGAGATGGCGGAAGCCCAGGGGTGGCGCATGCTGGTTCCGTTCGACACGGTGGACCGCCAGTCAACCCAGGATTTCACCCGTTGGGGCCGGTCGCTGGGCGCGGCAATGGGCATCGGCCTGGATCTCGTCCACCAGCCGGTTCTGCCTGCGGCCCTGCCCTTGACACTCCTTTCCCGCCGCGACTACGGCGCCAAGGTGCAGGCCCCTGTGGCCATCCTGCGCTTCGCGCTGCCAAAACTCTCACTGTGGCGGCGTCTTACCGGGCGCGGCTTCGGCCGTTTCGTAGCCGGGGATCTCCTCGGCATCCTGCCCGAGGGCTCGGCCGTTCCCCGCTTCTACTCGCTCGCCTCCGGGCTTCGCGACGGCTTCATTGAGATCGTCGTGAAGAAGCATCCTTCCGGCCTATGCTCCGGCCAACTCTTCGGGCTGGAACCTGGCGACGCGGCCAGCGCCTTCCTGCGTCGCAATCCCGGCTTCCACGCCGGCGGCGGCCGTGCGCCGCTAATCCTAATCGGCGCCGGGGCGGGGATCGGGCCGCTGGCGGGCTTTGTGCGTGCCAATGCGCAGCATCGGCCGATCCACCTGTTCTTCGGCATTCGCCACCCGGACAGTGACTTTTTGTACGACGAGGAGTTGGCCGGCTGGCAGCGACAGGGCCGTCTTTGGCAGCTCGTCACCGCCTGCTCGCGCGGGCAAAAGCCTCATTATGTTCAGCACGCCCTACGTGAGGAAGCCGCCGAAATCGCGCGTCTGATCCACAAGGGTGCACGGGTTATGGTCTGCGGGGGGCGCGACATGGCGGCCGGGGTTTCTGCAGCGCTCACCGACATCCTTTCTCCCATCGGGTTAACGCCGGCCCTGCTCAAGGCGGAGGGGCGCTATGTCGAAGATGTCTACTGAACCGAAGTGCCACGCGCTGAACGGACCCACCATGGGCACGCGCTGGTCGGCCCTCTTCTATACAGCGGGGACGTTCGATCCGAAGCCGCTCCATGACGCGCTTCAGGCTGCGGTGGACGAGGTGGACGCACAGATGTCCACCTGGAAGCCCAGCAGCGACTTGATGCGGTTGAACGCCGCGCCGGTCGGCGACTGGATGAAGGTACCGGAGCGGCTCATGAAGGTACTGCGCCTGGCACTCAATATCGGCCGAATGTCGGGCGGTGCGTTCGACATCGGCATGGGCGATGCGATCGCCGCCTGGGGCTTCGGCCCGATGGCGGCCGACCAGCATCTCATCCGCAAAGCGCTCAATGCTCCGCGCCAGAGTGCTCATGAGGTGGTGGAATTGCACTCCGATGGTGCAAGGGTCCGCAAGACGGCGCCAGTCATTCTCGACCTCAATGGCATAGCCAAGGGCTATGGCGTCGACCGGTTGGCCGAGACGCTGTACGACTTCAGCATCTCTTCCGGATTGGTGGGCATTGATGGCGAGATGCGAGCGCTGGGCCGGCATCCCGATGGCCAGCCCTGGACTATCGCCATCGAGACGCCCGACTCCGCCCGCCGCGCGCCACATTCGATTCTAGCCTTGCAGGATGCCGGAGTTGCGACTTCGGGTGACTACCGGCACTGGCTCATTGTCGGAGGCCGCCGCCTGTCGCACACAATGGACCCACCTCGCGGCGCGCCTCTTATGACGTCGCCAGCCTCTGTCACCATTGTGGCACGAACCTGCGCCGAAGCCGATGCCTGGGCAACCGCGCTGACGGTTCTCGGCCCGAAGGGCGGGGCGGTGCTTGCGCGGCGTCTGCGCCTCAACGCTCTATTTCTCATGCGCGATGGTGGAGCCGGCATCCGGCCTGAAGGGGTGGGGCCACTCTTTGGTAGAGAGCGATTGTCGAATGCTCGCGAGGTCACCAGTTTCCGCAATAATGCAGAACTGCAACCAAGAGCAGCCCCATAGCCGCCTCGGTCGATCGGAGAGAACGGACAAGAAGAAACGAACGAGTGGTTGGTCACGCCGCCAGCCTCCAGCGCTCCGACAAGGGCCGTGGCCTGGAAATCAAGCGCGGCGCGGATGCGGACGATGCGGCGTACGTCTTCGTGGGTCAGCAGCCAGAGATCGAGGCTGAATGTGTCTGGCACCTCTGCGACGCGGGTCTGGTGATGATGCTTCTGTTGTTACTGATCCTGCTAACAGCCCGATCAATCCCTGGAACGTTGTCAGCCCGTATGAGATTCGGCTACTAACGATCCTGATTGCAGCCGTATCGCTCGACGAACCGCCGCTGTCGTGGCGGCGCTACCTTGGTGAATCTGGCCCATAGCGCTTCCTTCCATGCAAGGGGAAAGCTCGCACCATCAAAGCTTGGGATCAAACACCTAGTGAAGTGATCTGCTAGCAATAACAATACAGTCGATGCTTCGGAGTTCGCTTATCCTCCGCCAACGCCCACACAGATTCGATCGACCGGCGTCTACGCGATGGCGACAGATAGGCGCAGCCAGCAAGTCATCCCCGATGCCTCAATCCAGCGTTCTCAGAGCGGCCGCGCCGGCGGTCGCACAATCGGCGATGTCGATGAAGAGAAGCGCGATCTCCTCGAAAACCGTTCCGTCGCTTTCTCCGGCTGTGATGTGATCGAGTTCGGCGATGAAGGAGAGGATATTGACGATGCGGTCGCGATGGTCGCGCGCCTCGCTCAAGCCCTTGAACCGCACGCGATGCTTCTCAAGCGCCACGAACCTGTCGAGCGCTACAGACAGCGAGTCGCGGCATTCGCAGTCGACGCCGGCCTGCTTCAGCACGGTCCGCAATCGCTTGATGAGGAGAGCGGTGTCGCTCGCAGGCACCGGTCGATTGATAAAGGTGTGATGATTCATCGACATTGGAGGCCGCCCTTTCCGGCCGGCGTGGCCGGTGGTCCGAAAAGCTCTCAGGTCACCGGCTCGGCAAGCTCCGCTCCGGGGAGTCCATGCAGAAAACCATTCGCGAAAGGAACGCCGGGGTAAATTTCGGAAAGGGCGCGATTGCCGTCACCGGCGCCGAGGCGACCCTCGACGACATTCCGGAAGACATGGGCGACCTGCACCATGTCGCATTTCTGCGGCGACAACCGCAATGCGCCCACGCCGGCCCTGGCGAGCGCATCCGCATCGTCCAGGTAACTGGCACAGCTATGCGACAGCGTTTGCACGCCGTTGACCGAAAGAAAGCCGTCGCCCTCAAGCGTCTTCACCGCCAGGCCATCCGGGTCCTGCTCGCAGACGAAGCGGCAGTTATCCTTCGTCAGCTTGTGGATGCGCGCATGATAGCAGCGCGCGGAGATCGCCAGCGGCACCTTTCCGAAAGCGAAAACTTCCGTCGTGACCTCTGGAACCGACGCAGCGATGGTCGCGATCGACCGCAGCGGCAGTTCCGGCGGCAAACAGATGCGTGTCGCTCCGAGATCAGCAAGATAGGCCGCAGTCGCCTCATTATAGACGTTCACGAACGGACCAATGGCATGAGGGCGGCCACGCAAGCCCCGGACACAGGTGAGATCGTTTGCCTCGACCAGAAAATCTTCCGTCCCGGTCAGTTCTGCCATCTGTCGTCGCTCGCGCGGCAGCGAGATGAGAATAAGCGAGCCAAGAACGACCTGCTTTCCGCTCGCCACGAGCCGCTCGATGACGGTTGGCATATGTTCGGCAAAGAAAGGCGATCGCTTGGAGCAGACGATCTCTCCAACGACGACGACGTCTATGGGAGCCTCATCCGCGATCTGGAAATAGAAGTCGCGCCAGACATCCGACTGCCAGTTGAAGAGTACGGGCCCGAGAGTAAGCTGCATTCAACCTGTCCTCTGCTTTCGTGCCAACTCACGTTGAATTATTCAGCGCCAGGTCTTGCGATAGGCTCCCGCCGTCGTCATCTGGCCTTCGCTCATGGCGATCAGGCTTCCGGTTTTGATCGCCTCCCCCGCCTCCAGCGCTTCGATGGCCTGTCGAAATGTCCGAACGACGCTTTCGATATAGGCGCGGCCGCGCTGGCGGCCTTCGATCTTCAGTGCCGTGACGCCCGCATCACGCAGGCCAGGCAGCATCGTCGCGGCATCGAGGCTGACGGGATCCTCGAAAATGTAGCCGGTGCCGTGAGAGGTCGTAAAACGCCCCTTGCACAGCGTCGGGTAGGCGGTCGCCTCATCCTCAGCAAAGGCGTTGATAGTGAATTTGCCGAGGCGAGACACGACCTTGTCGCCCTCTTCCCGATAGCTGACATGGCTCGGCGGCGAGCAGACGCCCTGCATGTTCGGCGACTTTCCGGTAGCGTATGATGATAGCGAACAGCGCCCCTCCTCCATCACGCACAAGCCGCCATACACGAAGACTTCTGTCTCGCAGCTCACTTCCTTGATGATCTTGGCGATCTCGGGAACGCTCAGAACCCTGGGCAGGACAACGCGCCGAACGCCGAACGATTCGACATAGAAGCGGATCGCATCCGGGTTTGCGGCGGCGGCCTGCACCGAGAGATGGATGCGCTGCGAGGAGTGGTGGCGCGCCGTATACGCGAGCATGCCAACATCCGCCATGATCAGCGCGTCCGCCCCGGCTCCGACCGCATCATCGATGGCACGTTTCCAGACGTCGGTCGCCCCGGCGCGCGCAAACGTGTTGATCGCAACCAGGACCTTCACGCCATGCCGGTGCGCATAGGAGATACCTTCACCCAGTTCCTCACGGCTGAAATTCAAGCCAGGAAAGTTCCGCGCATTTGTCTCATCGCTGAAGCCGCAATAAATCGCGTCGGCGCCGGCGTTGACGGCGACCTCGAGCGCGGACGGCGTTCCCGCCGGGCAAATCAGTTCCAAGGCTGTGTTCCCTTCCTCGCATTGCCCGCATATGGCCGCTGCGGCGGGTGGCCACGCAGCAGCTTGTCAACGGGGGCACCCAGTGGCGACAGCTCGGCGAGAAATTCGCCAAGAAGATTTACCCCTACGCTGTCGATGGCATTCCTGAGGGCGAGGACCGCCTCCATATCCCCCTCAATGTGCAGTTCTCGCGAGAAGAACAGCGCGTCGCCATCGCATTCTCCACTGACCAGCCCGAGGAGGGCGCCGAGCGGACCGGATATCCGCGCATCGAGATTCGATGGCAGTTGCCGCGTAGCAACCGCGACCGGACGCGATGGTTTTGGTTCCAGCACGAAAGCGAAGGGAAGATCGGTCGGCTTCAGCCCGAACCGCTTTTGCGAATGCTCTCCGAGGCGTTCGAACATGCCCGGATGGCGTGTCCTGATCCTGCCGACGAACATGGCCAGAAGCGGCTGGAGCGGCCAGAGCGGCAACGGCCGCATGGCCAAGGACAGTGCATGCGGCAAGGGGGAGATGGTTGCATCGGGCTTGGGCATCAAAAGTCACCTCTGCGATATCCCTACACCCTCAACGGCGTCTGCTTATTGCTTCTGGACAAAGAACACGAATGCAAGATGGGGCATTGATGGTAGGAATTGGAGATTCCATTGCTGCGCCGCGACTTGCCGTTATTTAGAAATCTTCGAGACTTCGTGGCCCATCTCGAATCCGCCGGTCAGTTGACGCGCATTCGCGAGCCGGTCTCGGTCGTCCACGACATGACGGAAATCCATCGCCGCGTGTTGCAGCAGGGAGGCGGAGCCTTGTTCTTCGAGCATCCGATCAAGGCCGATGGGACGATCTCCGACATCCCCCTGTTGACGAACCTGTTCGGCTCGGTCGAGCGGGTTGCCTGGGGCCTGGGCGTCCGCCCTGGCGGCCTTGCCAAACTCGGCGAAACGCTTGCCGAACTGCACGAGCCGCGGCCACCGAAAAATCTCAAGGATGCCTGGAGTAAGCTCCCACTCGCCCGGGCGCTCCTGTCGATGCAGCCAAGAATCTGTGCCGGTTCGCCCGCCCAACACCGCATTCATAGGGGGGCAGAGATCGATCTGGGCGCCTTTCCGATCCAGATACCCTGGCCCGGCGAGCCGGCCCCGCTCATCACCTGGCCGTTGGTCTTCACGCAGCCGCCACAGCCATCCAGTCTCGATGAGGGCAATGTCGGCGTGTATCGCATCCAGGTTGTTGGTCGGGATCGGGCGATCATCCGCTGGCTGCAGCATCGCGGCGGCGCCAAGCACCACCATCAATGGCGACAGCTTCAACGTGACATGCCCGTCGCGATCGTCATCGGCGCTGACCCTGCCACCATCCTGTCGGCTATACTGCCGTTGCCGGAGGGCATTTCGGAACTCAAATTTTCAGGGCTTCTGCGCGGCGCGCGCCCCGATGTCGTCCGCTGCATCACCGTGCCACTCAATGTGCCCTCACAAGCCGAGATCGTCATCGAAGGCATCGTCTCCGCGACCGAAACCCTGCCTGAGGGCCCCTATGGCGACCACACCGGCTATTACAACAGCATCGAGCCGTTTCCGGTGATGCAGGTCACCGCGATCACAACCCGCCAGGATCCGATCTATCTGTCGACCTTCACCGGGCGGGCGCCCGATGAACCCTCGCGCATCGGCGAGGCCCTGAACGAGGTCTTCCTGCCACTACTACGCCGTCAGTTTCCCGAAATTGCCGATCTGTGGCTGCCGCCAGAAGCGTGTTCGTACAGAATCGCGGTTGTCTCGATATCCAAGCGCTACCCCGGCCAGGCGCGGCGGGTCATGCTCGGTCTCTGGTCGATGCTGCCGCAGTTCACCTACACCAAGTTGCTGATCGTGGTCGACGAGGACATCGACGTGCGCAACTGGGCCGATGTCATGTGGGCTGTCGCCACGCGTTCCGACAGTTCGCGCGATCTCCTGAGCATAGACAGTACACCAATCGACTATCTCGATTTTGCTTCGCCCCAGCCGGGGCTCGGTGGCAAGCTCGGCATCGATGCGACCAACAAGATCGCCCCGGAGACCGAGCGGCCCTGGGGCAAGACGCTCGCCATGGCCCCTGCCGTCATCGCGCGCGTCGACGCGATCTGGGACAAGCTCAGCATTGCACCGGCCGCAGGCGGCCCGCGAGGAGATCGATGATGGAGCCGGAGCGTGTGATCGTCGGGCTTTCTGGCGCATCGGGAGCGGCGATCGGCGTCAGGATCGCCGAACTCCTCGCTGAGGCCCGACGCTACGAGACGCATCTTGTCGTCTCTCCGGCGGCCGAGCGGACACTATATGAGGAGGTCGGGTCCGACGCCTTGCCCTACCTGCGAAGCCTCGCAACAAGGGTCCACGACCATAGGGATATCGGGGCCAGCATCGCCAGCGGCTCGTTTCGGACAGCAGGCATGATTGTCGCTCCATGCTCGATCCGGACCCTCACCGCCATTGCCGGCAGTCATCTCGACAATCTGCTGGCGCGCACCGCGGATGTTCAACTCAAGGAACGCCGCAGACTGGTGCTCATGGTGCGTGAGAGCCCACTGCACCTCGGCCATTTACGCGCGATGGCCCAGGTGACCGAGATCGGCGCGATCATCGCACCTCCTGTGCCGGCCTTCTATCTGAAACCGGCATCACTTGCCGAGGCCGTCGACCATATGGCGCGCCGGGCCATCGGCCTTCTCAACCTTCACAGCAGCGGCATCAGCCAACGCGAATGGACCGGGGGCGGGCCTACATCCTAACGAGAAGCACTTTTCCACTGAAGACACGTTGCATCTGCGACGAGGCGCGCGGATCGATCAATGGTGGGGCCGGTCCTTCGAGTTAGGTAGGTAGCTGCATTTTCAAGCCCGTCACGACGCGCTTTATTGCTTTGTCGATATCTTCAATGGTGGCAGCGTCAGACATGCAGCCGATTTGAAAACCATGAGATCTTCTTCACTGGGCGGCACTTTTCGGAGCGCGTACGCTTTCAGGCTCAGCCGATGCAATCTCCGCCTCAGCCTGTAACCAATGGTCAATATCGCAACCATTCGGGCAGCCCTTACTCTCCCAAAGCTCGTATGCGCGACGCGCAATCTTTAACCGGGTTGGCTCATCGGCTCGACTTTCCTGCTCGGCACGCATGGCTTTTACCTCTCGTCCGTTAATTAGACTGCGGGCATGCGAGACACTGTCTAATCCACACCCGCACATGTCATTGATCCAGATCAAAATTAATCTTCAAATCTGAGCGCTTTAATGAGGGTATGTTCCTTCGCGCTCAGCAAATCCCTACGCGTGTGGTTTTCGATGGCATCGCCCCGGATTTTGGCCGCTCTCGTACCCGTTTTGACTATTCTTGGGCGCCTCAGGAGACATGGTCAGTGGTGACCGCCGGTGCTTGCGGACGGGGCGATTTGCCACGCTCTTTAGGAGCTTCGCACGCAAGCCCGCGCGGCGGGCTCAGCTGGCCGCACGGCGCGTCTGTCGTGCCGCCTCGACCATATTGACGAGGGCCGGCCGAACCTCCTCCCATTTGCGGGTCTTCAAGCCACAATCTGGGTTGACCCACAGTTGCGCATCGCCAAGGCGGCCTCGCGCGAACTTCAGGAGTTCGGCCATCTCGGCCGCCGCCGGCACGCGCGGCGAATGGATGTCGTAGATGCCCGGCCCGATCTCGTTGGGGTATTTGTAGGTCCTGAAGGCATCGAGCAGTTCCATCTTCGAGCGCGAGGTCTCGATCGAGATGACATCGGCATCCATGGCGCCGATCGCATCGATGATGTCGTTGAACTCCGAGTAGCACATATGCGTGTGGATCTGCGTTTTGTCGGCAACGCCCGATGAGCAGAGCCGAAAGCTCTCGATGGCCCAGCCGAGATAGCCGGCCCATTCCGACTTTCGCAACGGGAGCCCCTCGCGCAGCGCCGCCTCGTCGATCTGGATCATGGCGGCCCCGGCCTTCTCCAGGTCCTGCACCTCGTCCCTGATCGCGAGCGCGATCTGCCGGCAGGCCGCGCTACGGGGAATGTCGTCGCGCACGAACGACCAGTTGAGGATGGTCACCGGGCCTGTCAGCATACCCTTTATCGGCTTGGAAGTGCGCGCCTGGGCATAGCGCCACCACTCGACCGTCATCGGATCGGGGCGCGAGACATCGCCGAACAGGATCGGCGGACGCACGCAGCGCGACCCGTAGGATTGTACCCAGCCATGCTGCGTGAAGGCGAAGCCCGAAAGCTGTTCTCCGAAATACTGCACCATGTCGTTGCGCTCGAATTCGCCATGCACCAGCACGTCGAGGCCGATCTCGTCCTGCCAGCGGATGGCGCGTGCGGTCTCCTCCTCGAGGAAGGTCCGGTATTCGGCATCGCTCAGCAGCCCCTTGGCATGGGACGAGCGCGCCTTCCTGATCGCCGCGGTCTGCGGGAACGAGCCGATCGTCGTTGTGGGAAAGGCGGGCAGCTTGAAGCGCGCGTGCTGGAGCGGCGCCCGTTCCGGGAAGGCGTGCTGTCTCCGCGCCATCTCGGGCGTGATCGCGGCGATCTTGGCCGCGACCGCGGTATCGTGAACCTTGGGCGAGGCGGCGCGCGACCGGGCAGCGACAACCGATCGCTCAAGCGCGTCCGCGACGGCAGCCCGCCCTCCCATGAGCGCGCGGCCGAGTGTCGAGAGTTCACCCATCTTCTGGACCGCGAAGGCGAGCCAATCTCCCACATCGGGGTCAAGCGTCTTCTCCTGCTCGAGATCGTACGGCACATGCAGCAGCGAGCAGGACGGCGCGATCTGGAGATGGTCGCTGCCGCGCTTACGCAAGATCGGCTCCAGCCGGTCGAGAATGGCTGGCAGATTGGCCCGCCAGACATTGCGCCCGTCAATGACGCCGAGCGAGAGCACCAAACCCGGAGGCGCTTTCGCGGCGATATCCTCCAACTGCTCCGGTGCGCGGATCAGGTCGAGATGGAGACCGGCGACGGGAAGGGAAAGCGCCAAGGCCGCATTGGCGCCAAGGCCGCCGAAATAGCTCGCCAGCATGATCTTCAGCTGCGGCAGGGCGTGGGCGAAGCTGTCATAGGCTTGGCGCAGTGCACCTAGGGTCGCCTCGTCGAGGTCGAGGGCAAGGCACGGTTCGTCGATCTGCACCCATTCGGCCCCGTTGGCGGCCAGCCTGCGCAGCACGTCGATGTAGACCGGCAGCAATTCGCCGAGCAGCGAGAGCGGGTCAAGCGAGGCGTCCTTACTCTTGCCGAGCCGCAGATAGGTCACCGGGCCGAGCAGCACCGGGCGTGTGCGATAGCCGAGGTTCTTCGCCTCGCGATACTCATCGACCGGCTTCAGCGAGGCGAGCGAGAAGCTCTGCCCCCGCGAAAACTCCGGTACCATGTAGTGATAGTTGGTGTCGAACCACTTGGTCATTTCCTGTGCCGGCACGCCGTGGGAGCCGTGTTGAGAAGCGCCCTGGGGAGCATCCCGCGAAGCACCATGGTGGCCGTGCGCGCAGAGTTCGTCTTCGGCCACCTGCGCGCCGCGCGCCATGGCGAAATAGGTCGAGAGCGCTACCTTGCCCCCCGTCCAGCCATAGGCCGGCGGGATGGCCCCGACCATGACGCTGGTATCCAGCACCTGATCGTAAAGCGAGAAATCGTTGGATGGGATCACCGTGACGCCGAGCGCATTCTGGCGCGCCCAGTTGGCGGCACGCAGCGCGGCTGCTGCCTCGAGCAGGGTCCTTTCGTCTGACTTGCCCGACCAGTAGGCTTCGAGGGCGATCTTGAGCTCGCGGCGCGGACCAATGCGCGGCGTGCCGAGCGTGGTGACAGGAAGTGAGAGAATGGACACGGCTTAACCCCAATGTTGGAGGCAAAGGCCATGGCGGACGCGCCTGGGAGCCCCGGCAGGCCACCGGGAACATCGCAACCGCACCACCGGGACACCCCGCCCGAGGACGTTCACGTCGTCGCGGCAGGTCTCTTGGCTCGCGGCTCGATGCTACTGTCCGGCCTTCCCGGAGCCTTGACGACCCCAGTGACCACATTGGACAGCGGCTCACCGCTGACAGTTGCGGGGGCAGCTCCGGTTGCATCGCTTCCCTTCCGGGCGGCGATACGCCGAATTCCCTCTTAGCCCGGACGATCCGAAGAGAACCGCCAGGGAACCACGACCACCGCATTATGGCGCAATCCATGCAGCCGTCAACAAAGATATAAAGATATCCTTATTTACGGATCTTGATATGTCAGAACAGCAAACTCGCGGCGCCCGGGAAAAGGGCCGATGCCGGCTTGCCGCAGGCCGCGACAGTGCGGCGGCTTGTTTCTCAGGAGTGGCGGGAGCAGGGTTGGTCTGGAGGAGACGGCACGTGGACAAGCAGGCTGTGGTGGACCGGACGCAACAGGCCGAAACCGCGCGCGATTTTCTCATGCGCCATCGGGCGCCGCCGATCCTGCTCATGCCGAATGCCTGGGATCCGATGAGCGCCCGGCTCTTCGCCGACGCCGGGTTCGATGCGCTCGCCACGACCAGCGGCGGCGTGGCCTGGGCCCTGGGCTATCCCGACGGCGAGATCGCGCCATGGCCCGAGATCGTGGCGGCCACCGCCCGCATCGTGCGGGCGGCACGAGTTCCCGTCAGCGCCGATATCGAGGCCGGCTACGGCGAGAGCGTGGCGGAGGTCGCCCGTCACGTTACCGAAATCATCGCGGCGGGTGTGGTCGGCATTAATCTCGAGGACGGTGTCCGTGGCGTGCTTCGCAACGTCGACGATGCCTGCGCCCGCCTGCGTGCCGCGCGTGAGGCCGCTCGCAAGGAAGGTGTCGCGCTGGTGATCAACGCCCGCTGCGATACCTACCTGCGCAGCACCGACGAGGAAGCGGCACGGTTCGAGGCAACCGTCGGGCGCTGCAAGGCCTATCTCGCAGCCGGCGCCGATTGCGTCTATCCGTTCGGGGTGCGCGACCCGGAACTCATCGCCAGCCTGGTGCGGGCGATCGATGCACCGGTGAATATCACCGGCCGCGCCGGCATGCCCGATGCGGCGGCGTTCGAGCGCATGGGGGTCGCCCGCATTACGATTGCCTCAGCGGGAACGCTGGTTGCAATGTCGACGATCCGGACGCTGGCACGCGAACTTCACGCGACGGGAAGTTTTGCCGGACTCGCGGCCGATATCCGTCACCCTGAAGCGCAGAAGCTCTTCTCCACGCCACAGTGAGCGGCGACGGACGTTTGGCGCTCTCCGCAAACCCGGGTCTCGGGAACTCTCAAGCGTTCGCGGCTGCCTGCGCCGGCTGATAGCTGCCGGGCGGCGTGCGGAACGGGATGGCAAGGCGGTTCCAGCCGTTGATCGCGACGATCGCAAGCGTCAGGTCGACGATTTCCTTCTCGTTGAAATGGGCGCCAAGCGTCGCGTAGAGTTGGTCGTCGATGCGCTCCGGGTCGATGCGGGTGACCGCCTCGGCCCAGGCCAGCGCGGCCCGCTCGCGCGCGTTGAAGAACGGCGTTTCACGCCAGGCGGGGAGCGCGTAGAGCCGCTGCTCGCTCTCGCCGGCGGCGCGCGCATCCTTGGTGTGCATGTCGAGGCAATAAGCGCAGCCGTTGAGCTGCGAGGCGCGCGTCTTCACCAGTTCCAGGAGCGTGTGCTCAAGCCCGCTGTTTTCGACATAATCCTGCAGGCCACGAAGCGCCGCGATGCCTTGCGGCGCGGCCTTCCGGTAATTTAATCTTGCTGTCACGATCATTCTCCTTCACGCCAGATCATCAAGCTTGCCCAACGCGGCGCAACAACTTCGGAGCCCATCCCGATCCAGATCGCCGACAAGGGCCGGAATACCGCCGACACGGCCTGTTGCGTCCGGCTGCGTGACCCAACACTGGCGCTGCAACCGTTCTAGCCCGGATCATGGCAAAAAATACATTCCTCGCGCATCTTTGTTTGCCGGAAAGACCCCCGCATCGCGCAGCGCCCGTGCACGGGCAGGGCAGAGCAGTGATCGGGCTGCCAGGCGCCGTGGTACTCCGGGATGTGGGCGACCATCGGCCGCGCGGCAACGAGCAGCACGAAGATCGCCACGCCGATCGGCACGTTGACGAAAAACACGCCGCGCCACGTCCCGTACGACACGAACAGCCCACCGAATATCGGCCTGACCATCATATCGATTTGAAAGATTTGGAAGGGCCTGAAAACGCGCCCGCCCCGCTGGTTTTTTGCCGTACATCCATAGTTCACATGCCCGACGACGGCTTGCGCCCGGCGACGCGTCGTCGGCAGCCGTCTCTTCGTCGCAATGGGCGGCGCGTCAAGGAAGGCTTGTAGCGGGGCTTTGCCGTCGCTCACGGGGGTGGTCGTCGCTGCGCAAGTTCGCTGTCGGAAGAGACTTCCGGACAGAGGGCTTTTCGTCCGTCGCACGAGCTTTGCGCTGCGCTGGGTGTCGATCAGGCTGTGCGGCCTATTCACCCAACGATTGCGGGTGGATGGGTTTGGCTCGGGAACATTTGCTCTCCGGACCCTTTTAGCTAAGCTCCAATGGAGATGGAGAGCGCCATGAGCCGAGATCGCCTGGTCCGCCAGCTTGAAGACGCTGCAAACAATATCGCGAATGCTCCGAGGGATGATTTACAGATCCTGTTGAGGCGCGCAGCGTTAACACTTCGCAATCTCGGCACCGGACTCGAATTGATGCGGGAGAAGGATCAACGGATCATCGACAAAGAAAAGACCCAGCGGTTTGTCGATGAGATGGAGCCTGATCCTGATGGGCCAGGCGCGGCATGAAGCGCGGCCGGCCCTGTTCGGCGGGGCTTCCGATAGCCGGCCTGCCGCTGTCGACTATCTCGGCAACTTGTCCAGACTTCCGCCTAGCGGCGAGCCTCCCCCGGCAACCTATAACGCCGCGTACCCAATCGATCTGACTAAGCCCACTTCGGCGGACTTTTTTGTGCTCGTCGGGTAGCGACTGCCGCAAGGGTCGCTCGCATCGATTGAGTTAGCTGCGCGCATGGCGGTGCTGCTGAAGTACTTTCCGAAGAATCGGGTACCGATTCTTCGGAGGGAGAAGACGTCAAAACGAGAGAATTGGGGGCAATGTTTATTCTATTTATTTCGAGCCGGCTGACCCTGCTCCTGTCCGAGCCAAGCGCGTGAAGGCGCTCAGTCGCGCGAATTACGGGCTACTGCTCGCCATTATCGGTATGCTGATCTTCAGCGGCACGGTGCCGGCGACGCGGCTCGCCGTGAAGGGGCTCGATGCCTATTTCGTCACGGCAGCACGTGCGGCGATCGCCGGCGTGCTCGCCGCGATCATGCTGGCCGCCTTGCGCCGCTCCTGGCCGAGCCGCGCGCAACTACGCTTGATGCTGGTTTGCGCGGTGACCCTCACCATCCGAGCGCTGATGCTGCGCAACCTCCACGTCGCCATGCAAGGTGATGATCCAGTCAGCACAGCCATTAGGTGATCGTTGCGGGCCGACTCCCGTCGCATACAGTGAACCCGCGCCGGGACGTACCGGTGCTGGCGCCCCCTATCTCCATTACGGTCGTCGCCAAAGATCTGCGCGGAGGTCGATACCTGAGAAATCGCGCTCTCGGCACTGACGCGGCAACGAAATGCGCGCGGCAGCGCAGGATCGACGCGCCTTTTTGTTCTGCACGACGATGCGCAGGCGCCCAGTGCATGGGAATTGGACGCCGGGCGCATAGCTGCTAACTGTCCCTTCCATGACGGGCCGGCAGGGTTACCGGTGCGATATCGAGCGACACCGCCGGCGTGATACGGGGGGTCATCTCACCGTTGGGAGACGGATGCGCCAGAATGCTCGATTGCCGGCCGAATAAACATGAATTAGAAATACATATTATCACGCCGCGCTCCGCCCCCGATCGGGCCGATAGGAGCTGCGGCATCACGTATCGGAGGATACGATGGATTTTCCCGACTTCTTTGCTGACGTTCCGATCATCACGCTGCATGATCCCCTGGCGGTTTTTCTCGGCGCTTCAAAAAGCGGGATGATGACCTACGCCTATGCCGATGCCGTGAAGCTTGCCGGCCACTCCTGCCCGACGGTTGCCGGCGCCTATCTGATGGTACGGCGCGGCCTCCGGCATCTCTACGGCGATGATGTGCCGGCGCGTGGGGCCATTAAAGTGTACCTCCGCGATCCCCGTGATCAGGGCACGACCGGCGTCATCGCCGCCATCGCCACGCTCCTCACCGGCGCGGCTCCCGAAACCGGATTCGGCGGTATCGGTCCGCATCGCCGTTTCACACGCCGCGATCTCCTGCATTTCGATGCGCCAATCGATGGACTCATGGCGCTGCGCCGGTGTGACAATGAGCGCGGCGTGGTCCTCGATTTCGATATGTCTGCCGTCCCGGCGGCACGCGAGATGCAGGCATTATTCCCGCAGGTCGTGGCGGAACAGGGCAACAAGGACGAGCAGGCGCGCTTTGCAACGCTGTGGCAGGCTCGTGTCGAGCAGATGCTGATCGAGCACGCGGATGACCCTGCGCTCGTCCAGGCCTGCGCGTGGAAAGGCGCGGCCTGAGCGTCAACCCGGAGGCTTGTCTTGCCCGGCTGAGTATCCTGACGACATTCTTCAACGTTTATCGAGGAGACGATCGTGAAGCTGTATTACATGGCGGGTGCATGCCCCCTGGCCGCCCATATCGTGCTGGAATGGACCGGTGCGCCCTATAAGAGCGAAAAGCTCAGTCATGACGATCTGAAAAAGGAAGCCTATCTGCGCGTCAATCCATTGGGCGCGGTGCCGGCGCTCGAGGTGGACGGTTCGGTAATCACCCAGAATGCCGGCGTGCTGGGCTATCTGGCGGAGGCTTATCCTGACGCGAAACTGGGCGGGGATGGCACGCCGCGCGGTGACGCAGAGGTGCATCGCTGGCTTGGCCTCGTCAATTCCGACATCCACCCTGCCTTCAAACCGCTGTTCGGCGCGACCGCCTATCTGGGCGACGAGGCGACCATCGACAAGACTAAGGCCCATGCACGGAAAACCCTGCGCGACCTGTTCGACGTGGTGGACAAGCAGTTGAAAGGCCGTGACTGGATCGCCCAGCAGCGCTCCATCGCCGATGCCTATCTGTTCGTGGTCCTGCGCTGGGCCCATGCGGTCAAGCTTGATATCTCCGGTCTCACCGAGATTGCCCGCTATTACGGGCAGATGCAGAAGGACTCTGGTGTGGTCAAGGCACTTGCGGTCGAGGGTCTTGCCTGAGCCGGAGGCTGTCGTCTTGCAAGGGCGGTTGCGTGAGATTCTGATCGCGCTGGCGCGGACCGGGACTCTCGCAACCTACAGGGAACTCGCCGAACGCCTCGACCTCGTGCCGCCAAAGACGATCCATCGGGTTACCGGGTTGCTCGAGATGCTGATGGCGGAGGATGCCGAAGCAGGTCGGCCGCTTCTGGCGGCGCTTTGCGTCGGCCGGTTGCGCAGCGGCCTGCCTGCGCCCGGCTTCTTTATGACCGCCGAGGCCCTGGGGCTTTTCACCGGCGCGCCCGAAGGTGCGGAGGCGCGGGATTTCCACGCACGGGAACTGCGCCGCGTCTTTGAATTCTATCGCCAGTGATGCGGCGCCAGCCTGAGGCGCTTCACTACGGTGATGACTGCGCAGTTTGTTTCAGTATTGCTCGGCGGACTCTTCCGTCGGCGTTGCGGCCAAGGGTGTAACGGCCGAATTCGGAAAACCGCCCCCGGAAACGGGCTGGTGTCGCGGCGGGATAGGTCGCGGCCTTGGCTGAGGCTGCGTGACCACCGGCAACTGCTCTGATCCCCCAAAACTGGACCGTTCTGAACTGGAATTTTCCACTTATAATCCGATGACGGGAGAAGGAGAATTCCGGCATTAGGTAGCAAAAGCCACCGATGGTCACTCAAGCTGCTGATATTTGGCCAATTTTTCGACATCTCATAAGGGCGGCAAGGAGGCTCCCATCGACAGAGGTGGCGAGTTGGCGAACGTAATCATCTAAGCTCACTGAGCGATCTCGGCGACTGCGGTCAAATCTTCGTTCACCATCATGTTGAACAGGGTCCAGCCATAGGGATGCCGCGCAGGATGAACAGGTCGGACAGAGCATCGATCACATCGACGGCCTTCAGCCGCCGGCTCACCCTGATAGCGATACATTCCCTTGTGAACTTGTCGATCACATTGAGCATGCGGAACTTCCTGCCGTTGTGGGTGCGGTCCTCGACGAAGTCGCAAGACCAGACATGGTTGGGATACTCCGGCCGCAGCCGGAGGCAGGAACCGTCGTTCAGCCACAGACGGCCGCGTTTGGGTTGCCTTTGCGGAACTTTCAGCCCCTCACGCCGCCAGATCCGCGCGACCCGTTTAACATTCACCACCCAGCCCGCACGGTGCAGCATCGCTGTGACGCGGCGATAGCCGTAGCGGCCATATTGGATGGCGAGCGCGATGATGTCGGCAGTCAAAGCCGCTTCATCATCCGGTGTCGTTGGAACCTTTCGCTGGGTAGAACGATGTTGACCCAGAACACGGCACGCCCGTCGTTCGGGAACGCCAAGCTCAGCAACAACATGATCCACGCAGGCACGGCGACGCGCCGGGCTTAGAAGTTTCCCCGCGCAGCTTCCGCCAGGATCATCTTGTCCAGCGTCAGGTCGGAGACGGCGCGCCGAAGCCGCGCATTCTCCGTCTCAAGTTCCTTCAACCGCTTGACCTGATCGCCCTTCAGGCCGCCGTACTCAGACCGCCAGCGATAATATGTTACTTCCGTCACGCTGATCGAGCGGATCGCCTCTGCGACCGACTTTCCCTGCGATGTCAGAACGTCAACCTGCCGAAGCTTGGTGACGATCTCCTCCGCACTATGTCTCTTTCTGGCCATCGCTTCAGTCCTCCAGCGGCTCAAAAGCCATACATCAGGGAGGACCACTTTTCAGGGGGCAGACCAGAATGAACGCCGTGGCTCGCTCCCGCGAACAAATTACCCCCACTGCTGAATTCCCCAACCGAGATAGCCCCGTCCTGTCGGGAACCGGCAGCATCGGAAGCCTCCCGCCGCGCTTCTTCACAGGCTTTGTTAGCCCTACAGCCCATGCCAGAATGCTGTAATATCAATGTAGCACAGCGTTGGAGCGACAAGCGCCACCTGGAGTTTGCAAGCTTCCAACAGCAGTCATTTCCGCTGGAGGCCGTGCAGAATGGCCATCACTCAGAGATTTCTCGGATTCGCGATTCAAATCTCAGGATTTTTGTTACCGGGCACATGAGTAATGGGGGGACGACATCCATTCATCGAAAAAACGGCATCATTTATCTACGGCACGATATCGTCTGCTTAACATGGGGTTTCCCAGCCTACGGACAAGCCGGGTTTTCGCCTGGGCCCGGTCGTAGCCGTCTGCATCGAGGCGACCGAGGGCATCGCGCATGATACCGCTCATCCTGATGACGTCTTCGGCGGTACCGCGGCCGCGAGAGACGACCGCAGCATAGGCGTGCAGGGACTGTAGCAGTGCCCGGTCGAGATCGTCCGCTTCGGGGATCATGCCAGCGTCCAGCCGAGCACGGTAGCGAGCCTGTCTAGCCCGCTGCGCTGCTGTCCCCGTCGTCGTCGGCCTGCCCCCCATTGCCTCATCCTTCCGTCACTCAGAGATCGTCACTCAGAGACGATGACACATGATGACGCGAGAGAGATTCCGCCGGTGGGAATTTTATTCGGCGGGGCGCAGGCGGTCTGGCGTGAGCATGCGAGGACGGAGGCGCCCGGTACGGGCCTTGGACGCGACTGTCATAGGGACACCGGGTCGTCCCGGGAAAGCGAGTCCCAAGAGACGCTGGATCTCGATGGAACCCGGTGCACCCGTGGCCAGGATGATCATCGCGGCGTCTGAGAGAGCCTGCCTGACGGCGCTTGCCGTGGGCTCTGGGGTGCCTTCGGCGGCCGACTGACGCTGGCGCTCACGGGAACGCCGTTGCGCATCTCGCATGTACGTCTGACGGTCCTCTGTCGGCATGTCACGTACGCCCGGTTGGGTGCGTGCTTTGAGTGCCTCGTAAAGCTGTTCCAGCGTCGGTTTCATCGTGTCCTCCCATGTCTATAGAAAGAGCATGATCACCGGCGGATAACGGTGCAATATGTTTGATGTGTCAAACATGAAATAAATTTGCCGCCGGTGACGCTTCGGTCCGTGGAAGGATTTGTCTGGATAAGGCCCGTGGGTTGTGCCGGGGGGCGCGGTGTACATATCTCGCGAAAAATGTACAACCGGGCCGCCGGAGGCTGAGGACACCCTACGGGGGACCGCTATATCTCCCGTACCACCCACAGTCCTATCCGAGCGAAGCTCCCGACCGTTATGTCCCCCCGTCACTCGCCGAGCCCCGCGAGGTGATAATCGGTAAAGACCAAAAGGTCTTAATCCGGGAAGGGTGTTTTACCACGCCACCGGCGGACAGTTCAGATCGAGACGCGGGAACAACCGAAGGACCGAAGGGACGAAGGGCGTTAGCTTGTATCTTGAATCAGGGCCGTAATTGTTGTCATAAAACACAGAAAACCCTGATTCTACATAGGCTTGTCAACTTTCATTTCGTCCGCCAAAACCCAAGTTACGAACCATCCGAAACCATTTCGTCCGCCAAAACCAAGCCATATTCATTTCGTTCAGACATTTGTGTTTGGCGGACGAAATGCCGATTACAAAGTATTTTGTTGACAGCGGATGGTATCTTGTTCGCCTACATTCGGAACCAGCCAACTATCTTTGTGCATATGAAAGTAAGGATCGATTTATTTCTTCCAGAAAGCTTGCGCCGACGGACGAAATGCATTTTCATTTAGTCCATGGGTTGAGTTTTGCCGGACGAAATGGAGTGAAGGCATTCTGTCCAGAGTTTTAAGGGGAGTGGACGAAATGGCGGCATTGAGACAGATGAGGAGAGAAGGGCCGGGACGGACAGAGGATGGCCTATTCCGTCCGTCTACTCGCGGTGATCTCACGGCCGCCCTCGGTTCCAAGAAGAGCTTCGAGGTCATCTCTCCTGAAAGCCCTCGCCCGGTCGAGATGCTAGAGACGATCCATGTCAAGGGTGACGACGCTCTCACGTCGAACGACGTCGCTCTCCACGAACTCCTCGTCTCTGCCGCATACGATCAAGATCCGTCCATGGAGAAGGCCAGCTTCACGGTTCCCATGGCCCATGCCATCCGATTCCTTGGACAGAATGCCCGCCGGTCATTGATCCGGGATTCACTCACCCGCCTTCGTTCGACGACGGTTTCCTACGGCGCGCCAGGCGGCCGCTACTACGAGGACGTCCCGCTGCTTGTCGGATGGAGCAGCCGTGACGGCGACATCGACGACATCGAGTTCATGCTTGCCCCGCCGATCCGGGCTCTGATGTCATCACAGCCGAGATATGCCTACCTCGAGCTGGCTGCCCTTGGGCGTATGAAATCTCGGAACGGCGTCGGCATCCGACTCTACCGCCAGATCGCGGCTATGATGTCGATGGTCAAATACGATCCTAAATCTGAGACCGACAACGTCCACACGATCGATCTCCCCACAGGATGGCTGGCTCATATCCTCGGATACGACGACGGCGGACCTCTTCATGTCGGCCATCTGAGAGAGCGTGCCATTGAGCCAGCCGTAGAAGACCTCGAGCATGTCAACGGCTTCGATGTCGTCGATCTCGTCCCCGTGAAAGCGGCATCCAAAGGCGCCCCCATTGAATCCTTCCGTTTGACGCTTCGGAAGAACCCGCCTTCCCGACACCACGTCCGCCGCATCGGCGTTTCGAAGGATTTCATGGCCCGTGTTGGAGGCGTCGATGACCCCAAATACCGGGTCAACCAGAGCATCTGGCTCAAGGCGGCCGCCGTCAGCACCAACCAGTTCAAAGCCTATGACGAAGGATATTTCGAAGCATGGCTCATCGCTATCGCCGAGGCTCTGTCCGATGAGCCGGTGTCCGACGGCTATGCCACCCGCCTTCGCGGACAACGTCTTCTCGATGCCATCGCGTCCCGCGGAGCAGATACCGCCGCATGGGATTTCATCACCGAAGAGACCGCCGACCCGGACCTAATCACTCTGCGTGTTCGTCTTTCCAGAAACCGCATTCGTGATGCCCAAAAGGCCCGGTACCATCGCTATAAGGACTCGACATCGACCGACGGACCGAGCCGCCGGCGGCGTGATAAGAAGCCGGTGACGATCACGCAGCAAGCCGTCGTCATTCCATCCGTTCAGACGGACACCAACCAGATTCAGATCGCCGAGCGCGATGAGTTGCTCGTCGTCGCCCGGGATGACTGTCCGACCCTGTCCGTCGAAGATTGGGTAGCCAAGCCGATCAGAGAGATGCAGTTCACCGGCGAGACCAAGATTCCGGTCGTGATCCTGTATCGCGACGTCGTCGCTCACTCATGGGAGCGCTATGTGATCGGCTCTTATGCTGTCACAGAAAGCGACATCGCGATCATCGCGGCGAATAAGGACATCGAAAAAGTCGTGGTCCAGATCGCCGGTGAAGTGACCGGGACCCGGGTCACCACCCTTCCCGGGAAACGGACACAGAAACTTCCGCCGGTGACTCCGTCCACACCCGATGAGGTCCCGCCGAACCTCCGTTTCATGCTCTGCGATGAGGCCCGCGAGGAATGCCGGGCATTCTATGATGCCTGCATCACGCTTTTTGTTTTCGATCGATTTATCAATGAGATGCCACAGAAATTCCCGTTCCTGACGCGTTTGGATCAGGAGTTCGATGGGCAGTATGTCCGCGCGTTGAAGCTCTTCTCCGCTGCAAATCCGTACAGAGAACCGGCGACAACACCATGCTCTAACCTCGCCACCGCCTTGGCTAACGGGCGCTTCGAAAACCTCCAAGGAAGCATCGATTACGCGACCAAAAAGGCCTGTGAAATCATCATGGATAAGGCCCCGTCGGCTGTGAAGGCGAAAATTTGGGAGGAAGGCTTGATCCCGAGTTAACCATTCCTCTGGGAAGGCTTTTGACGCCGCCCCAAGATCCCGGTATCAGTCGCCATCGATCAGGAGACACGACAGTGAAGAGCACCCGTATACGCACCGTTTGACACGTCAAACGCCCGCTTAATCAAGAGCGGGGCGCGTATAGGAGTTCACTGTGTCCGATCATCCCCATGCTGGGGGTCTCCATCGAGATCTCAGCAGTCATCATCTCACTCAGCGTCTGCACGACATCGACGAGACGCGACGTATCGATATCTGCATCACTTGCTACGATCTGTACGCCGGTCCTGTGGCCCCCGCAGATGTCGCCGCCGCGCCCCTGATCGATTTGTGGTCGATCAGTGATGACCACTATCTCGTCGGCCGGTGCGGAGACGAGATTCTGGCTCCATTCATCACCGGCATCGCCCCAGATTTGAGCCATATGGCCACACTCGGCGGGGTCTATCGCCTCGGCCGCCAGGCTCCCCTCGCTATCGAGATCGGGGGTAGCCATGATGCTTAGCCGCACTGATCTCAAAGAGGAAATCGACCGGCTGTCTGGTCTCGTCGTCGCATTGCGCGAGGTGCTCGAGAACGGCATGCCGACCGCCGCCAGCTTGAACGGGTCGCCGGTGATTGACGACTGGTCGATCATCGACATGCCCCGCCGGGCACTCACCGGCCGCATCTACAGTCACCCCCATCTCGGCATCAGCCCGCGCGGAATCGGCGTGACGTCGGACCTTTATTTGATCGACAGCACCATGGGAGTCGCCCGGACTTTGAGCCGTTGGTACCGTCTGGGAGGACGCAATGATCGCCGCTGATGACAAATCCATCAAAAATGAAATCGATCGGCTCGAGGGGCTCGCCGCAGCCCTTCGGCATGTCCTCGAGCATGGCATGCCGACCGCCGACGACCTTCGAGATCAGGGAGCCCCTATTATCGACAAATGGGAGTTTGGTACCAGGCCTAAGACGGTCCTCGAGGGTGAGATTTACGGACATCCGGATCGTTCGATCTACGGCCTCGGCGTGACCTCTGGTCTCTGTCTCATCAACACCGAACTCGGCGTCGCCCGGACTTTAAGCCGGTGGTACCGCCTCGGAAAACGCCTCGTACACACGCCCCCAATCTCCATCGAGGACCTCAAATGACGACCCTCATACGCCGCATACGCGACACCTCCGCGCACGCGCACTGACCGCAGGGAATCCGCCCTGCTGTCACAAGCAGGACTGGAATTTTCCCGTGGCTCTCAAGACTTCGTCCACAAAATACAAGCTGTCGGCACAGTATCTGGCGCGTCGGAAATCGTCCGTCGGGTCGCATCTGATCGGCTGTCTGATCGAGAAATCTCTGGCTTCGCAGACCGCGATTCTGGCCGGTCAGCACAGTGCAATCGCCATGCTCGCGCCCGCTTCCGTTCACGCACTTCTGCATGATGAGTTGAGCGATTTTCTCGTGCAGGCCCCGCGTATCTATGACGATAGCGGTAACGAACTCGATGTCCCGGACTACTGCTCCCTTGAACGGGGCAGAGTCATCATTCTCAAAGAGTTTTCTCCGGGGCGCGGTGAAGATTTCAGCGATGTCAACGATCGGATGATCGCGGCGATCGCGAAATCTCGTGCCGTGATTTTCGTCGTCGAACGCCGTGACGACCTTCCCGAAGACCTCGCGATCATGCTCGACGGCGTTGTTAATTTCCCGTTTCCGTCGAGGCAGGACATCGCGAAATCGATCCGTGCCGTCACCGGCGAACAAGCAAAATCGGACCAGCTTGACGTCGTCCAGGAGCTTGTTCTGCACGATTTCAAGCGAGTTTTTTGGGTCGGTCGAGACCTCGAATCCGCCGTCCGCCGGGCGACGGGTATCCTGAGGCTGCGGCTTGATAGGGAAAATCGGCAGGATCGGATCAAGGATGACCTCGACAAAGAAGTGAAGGAAATCCTTAAGGAGCAGCCCCCCAAGGAAAACAACCTCAAGCTGCAACGCACCCCATCGCTCGATGACCTTCATGGTCTCGGGGAGGCTGCGGATTGGGGTCGTGAACTCGCTCAGGACATCGCGGACTACAGGGCAAAAAAGATCTCGTGGGGCGATGTCGATCGCGGTGTTCTGCTCTCCGGTCCTCCCGGTACCGGCAAGACGACCTATGCCAGAGCGCTCGGAAAAACCTGCGACTTGCCGGTCTTTGCCCACTCGTTTGCTCAGTGGCAGGCATACAAGGGCGGCCATCTCGGAGACATGCTGAAGGCCATGCGGTCGGCATTCGAGGAGGCTACCAAGTCCGCCCCGTGCATTCTTTTTATCGACGAAGTTGACGGCGTTGGCGACCGAAATCGCTTAACCGGGAACAACAGCGGTGACACGTACTGGTTGCAGGTCGTCAACGCATTTCTCGAATGTCTTGACGGTTCCGTGAGCCGTGAAGGCGTGGTTGTCGTCGGAGCATGCAACAACCCAACGTTGATCGACGAGGCCGTTACGCGCGCCGGTCGGCTGGATCGTCACATCAAAATTGAGCTTCCTGATGCGGCCGCCCGGGCTGGCATCCTTCGGTATCATCTTCGCGATGATCTCGCCGGTGATGACTTGATGCCTGTCGCTCTGCGAGCAGACGGGAAATCCGGGGCGGACATCGAGCAGCTTGTCCGCGATGCCCGCCGGATCGCCCGTCGTGCCCGCCGTTCCATGATCATCGACGACCTGATCGCGTGCCTGCCCGAGTTGCATCCGCTCGACGACAAAGATCAGCTTCTGATCGCGATTCACGAAGCCGGTCATGCGGTCGTGAGCAAAGAATTCGGCCACGAGGTCGAGAAAATCGGGGCGGCTTCGGTGATGCCGGGGACCGGCGGCAAAGCCGGGGCGACCCTAGTCAAGCGTCGGAGCATGATTTTTCTCCGGAAAATCGACGTCATTCATGATGTTGCGCAGCACCTCGCCGGACTTGTGGCGGAGGAGGTCATCCTCGGAGAGCGGACGGATGGCGGCGGTTCCACCGACCCGACGACTGACCTCAACGCCGCCACGATCGTTGCGCTGCGAGCCGAGATCCACCTCGGCTTGGGAACCCGACTTTCGACGATGGTTCCCCAGACCGATGCCGATTTCCTCGGCATCTATCGCCGTGACGAACGCGTGCAGATTGCCGTCGAGGAGACCCTTCAGAGGGCCTTCCGGATGGCAAAACTTGTGGTCCGCCGACACAAAAAGCGCGTTCTCAAGCTCGCCGAAGCACTCCTCGAACACGGCGTCCTCGAGGGCGAAGAACTCCAGAAAATCATGTCCGACCCCGGCCTCGAAATCGGCGGACACATCGACATTGAAGGGGGCGTGAAGTGAGCAACAACTGGAAATCTGACCTCGTCCGCGCCCATCGTTGGATGCGTCACGGAGGGTATCCGTCGGTCAATGACGGCTGGGAAAAGCTCGTCACGAAACTCGTCGACGACATCTCCGAAATCGTCGAGCGCGACAACCTGAACGAGTTCCAAGTGGCTCAAGTCAAAGAGAAATTCGGAACTTTGAGGTTCTATTGCTACGGCGGAACCGACGAGATTCATGCTCTGATCGAAGCAGCCGAGGAAGAATCCGGCCGCATCTGTGAAGATTGCGGGAAGCCAGGCCGTCTCATGACCGGCGGCCCTTGGATCCACACGGCATGCCCCGATCACGAAGGAGACGATCGATGAAACTGTGGATCCTCTCCGACCTCCATCTCGAGCATCAGACCATCGATCCGTTCGATATCCCGAACGCCGATGTCGCCGTGTTGGCGGGTGATATCCATCGGCCGGTGACCCGTTCGATCAGGTGGCTGTCCGAGCATATCGGTCAGCATATGCCTGTGATTTTCGTGCCCGGGAACCACGAATTTTATCATCGCGGCATCACCACCTCGATCGCCGATGGCTTCAAAGAGACCATCAAATTTCCGTCGGTTCATCTGCTCCACGACACACCCGTCATCATCGACGGAGTGCGGTTTATCGGCGCTACGCTGTGGACCGATTATGCCCTCGATGCCGATCCGAACCCCGGTCGGAGGCGCGATATCGACATCGCGGCGGCAATGGAAGAGGCATCTCTTTTTCTTGCTGATCACTACATGATCACGCTCAAAAATGAGTGGTGGACGCCCACCATGGCCCGAGCGCAGCACCTCGAATCCAGGGCCTTCATCGAGCACGAGTTGGCGCAGCCGTTCGACGGGCCGACCGTCGTCGTCACCCATCATGGCCCGCACCCTCTCTCGGTCGGTCCACGTTTTATCGGGTCGTCTTTGAACCCGGCTTTCGTGTCTGACCTGAGCGACGTCATCGAAAAAGGGCGGCCGGATTTGTGGGTGCATGGGCATGTACATCACACCACGGACTACCGTGTCGGCGACACTCGGATCGTGTGCAACCCGCACGGCTACGGGTGGGAAAACCCCGATTTTGACCGGGCCATGGTCATCGAGGTGAAGCGATGATCAGCGACAAAACCCTCGATCTCGCCGACCTCGTGCAGGCCTTCCGCTCGCTCAAATGGTCGACCTATCTGCGTGATGACGTGACCGGCGAGTGCCAGTCGGCGGTCGGTGACGCTTGGTATAAGAGCCTCGAAACCTTGCTCGTCACAGCCGCTGCACTCGATGCCGATCACCCCGATATCGCGGCGAAATGGCGTTTCCTTGCAGCCGCTTTCGCCGCCATTCCTCCGCCTCGCAGACCATCCACGGAGGAACTTCTGACCCGATTCCGGAGGGGAGAAATCGGGGATCGGACCGTTCGATATATCGAAGGCTGGGATCCTTGGGAATTTTTTGAGGCATGCCAAAAACACCGGGTTCCGCCAATGCAAGGAGAAGGCGATGATTGATCACGTCCCAGACCTCGCCGATTTGGTGCAGGAATTCAGGATGCTGTGCTGGAAATCAAGCCGCTCTTTGCGTGACGCGATCGGCAAAAAATGTTGGCGTCTTCTCGCGGATGCATGGTTTGAGGAGCCTGAATCTTTGCTCCCGGTCGCCGATGCACTCGATGCCACGCGTCCCGATCTTGCGGCGGAATGGCGCTTCCTTGCGGCCGCTTTTGCCGCCGACCCACCGCCTCGTCGACCGCCCACAGAGGAGCTTTTGGCTCGCTACCGTAATGGGGATCTCGAAGAGAGGACCATTCGATATATCGAAGGATGGGACCCCTGGGATATCATTGAGGCCCGCCAAAAACACCGAGATTCACTGATGAAGGAGGGCGATGATGAGTAACAAAATTGGCCTCCGGGACGGTGCTCCCGATCGGGAACAGTCGCCGCTGTATCAGCATCGTGTCACCGTTCGGGATCATTCTTACCGCTCGGGAAGTTTTGGCGATAATCCTGGTAAACTTACCGATTTGGAAGTTTTGCAACTCACCCCTGTTGCAAAGGCGCCACGAAAATCAAGAATCCGTTCACTGACGGAGCAAGTAACTCGCCGATTCGAGGCGGCACGCATTGACGCAATGAAGCCTACCACGCAAAGAACATCCATGAAAAACGAACCGTTGCTTCAGACCGTCGTCGATATTGTTGACATTTCCACGCTGTTCGACCCGCATGAAGATGCGCCGCTTTCTCTCGAAATGGCCGTCCGCCTGCCTGAATTGGGCGGCGACATCATGGAAGCGAGCCTCCTCGTGAGCGAAAAAATGCTCCGCGGGGCGATCAATCGCGGGGAACTCGGCTACGAAAAGCATGGGAAAAACATCCGGATCACGCGACGATCGATCCGGGAATGGAGGGAAGCATGTCGCGTTCAAGGAAGCCTGCCCGCCTCTGGCTCGAGACAGCCCGATACGACAAAAACGGCAAACTCACGCACAATGCAGAATGGAAAATCCGCGACATCGTCGATGGAAAATCCAAGAAAATTGGCACTGGCTGCGGCGCGAGCGAGATTACAGCGGCTCAAAGGGCTTTAAGCGACTACCTCGTCGCCCAGCACTCGGATTCCGATCGCGAAAAGCATCGTCACGCACATGAAGTTTTGATCGCCGATATCCTTGATAACTATGTTCAGGCGGCTTCGAAGACGATCAAACGGCCGAGGGAACTCGCGCAGCGCATCGGTGCCCTCCTCGATTTTTGGGGTGAAAAGACCTTAGATAGCGTGGATTCGATTACGTGTGGCGCATACGCCGATTCTCGGACTTCGCAGATTATGGCGCGTCGTGAGCTCGAGGATCTTCGGTCGGCCATTCATCTCGCGAACCGGAATCGCATCTGCAAAGAAGCGATCATCGTGACGATGCCGGAGAAACCGGAAGGTCGGACGATGTGGATGGAGCGTGAGACGGTCGCCAAAATCCTGTGGGCCGCATACAAAAAAAGGGAATATCAGACCCGCCACAAGGGGCCTGATAAGGGCAAAAAGATTCCGACAAAACGGCGTCCGACCCTGCATGTTGCAAGGTTCATCCTGACTGCTCTCTACACCGGGTCGCGCGCCAGCAGAGTATGGCAGGCGTCATTTGCTCAGGAAGAAGGACGTCCTTGGGTCGATCTGGAGAACGGATTGTTCTACAGAAAGGCCCCCGGCGAGCGCGAAGAGAAAAAGAAAAAAGCTCCAAGCATCCGCATCCCCGGCCGACTTCTTGCACATCTCAGCCGGTGGCACCGGCTTGGTGCAAAATACGTCGTCGAATATAATGGCCGAGCCGCAGACCCAAAGAGGGCCTTCCGTACACTCGTTGATGATACCTTGGGTGAGAACAATGAGGTGGTTCGACACACTCTTAGGCACACGGCGGTGACATGGCTGATGCAATCCGGGGCGGACAAATTCGAGGTCGGAGGCTTCGCTGGCATGAGTCAGGAGACGATGGAAAAGGTCTACGCGCACCATCATCCTGACTATCAAAAAAATGTCGGAGACGCTTTCACGACGGGTAGAGCAGGTCGCGGCAAGAAGAATAACCGCGACAGTTTGCGACAGAATGACCCTGAACAAACGGGCATTTAGGGTCATCAACGGTCAGATAAAATGATTTAATATCAAATGATTAAACCGTACATCCACTCGTTCGGGACGAGGGGGTCGAAGGTTCGAATCCTTTCACTCCGACCAAATTTCTCTCAAAGAAAACGACAGTTTGCCCTGACGGGCATCTCGCGGTTTGGCCGGCTGCGTACCGAAATGGTCGAATCGAACTTTACATCGCTACGATGCAAAGTCGGCGACGTGCCCCGCGTCCCTATCGCCATATGGCGTGGCGCTTGACTCTCGCTCCGGCCATGCTCTCAATTCGCTCCCATGAGCGACGTCCGGCGATCCAGCCATCGATGACGGGAAGAGCGATCTCAAGCCCGGATAGAATGCCGGCCACGATGATCAGGCGGATGGATCAGGCGCGCTTGATGACGCGGCGCCAGTCGTCGATAAGGCGCATGGGCTATCTCCAATAAAAAACCCGCCTCAGAGGCGGGTGGTGGCAGGCATGAAAAAGCCCGCGCGAGGCGGGCGATGTCTCTCAAGCCGGTTGTTAAGAGCGGGCTCTGTGTGTAGGTTCCCGCCGCCACGGCCTTAGGCTGATGGCGAGGCGTAGGAACCTCTTCAGGTAGCGATTGTTTCGCTTTGTGGCTCCCTTTCGACGTTAGTTCGGAAGGGAGTTTCCCGATTATGGTCGGGGAGGCGCGAGCGGATGTCCAAGGCTACGGCCCAAAGGCACGCGCAGCCATTACCTGATGGCTTCCTAACTCCCCGACTATTCGGCCTTCTGTCTCGACGCCACCATCGTAAGACAAAAGTGCCGTTGTTTAAAACAGTAATCGAGAATACATGTTAAATCGTCCCGGTCGTGAGACTGGGATGGGGTGTAGGACCCCATCAGGTTGTGGTTAACCGCAGCTCTCCTCAGGCGAACAACCTGGGGAGAGTCTTCGGCGGTATCTGTGCGAGCAATCTGCCTGATGGTCTCCACCCCCGCATAATCGGGGGTAGAGATGCTGAAAGCATATGTCATCAATCTTGATCGTTCGCCCGAGCGCATGGAACGCATGAGTGCGCTACTGCGAACAATGAGCATTATGTTTGAGCGTATACCGGCAGTCGATGGGGCGACACTGACGGAAGACGCTATCCAGGATATCATCGACATCCCACCGCACGAATTGCAACCATCCCCGACTGAAATAGGGTGCTATCTTAGCCACACACGCGCTTGGGAGCGGATAGCCAGAGGGCGAGACGATTACGGGCTGGTTCTGGAAGACGATGTCATATTTGCGAAAAACTTCGCGAGCATTCTCGACAGCCCTAAGCTATTCGCCGAGCATCCTGATCTTGTCAGATTTGAGGGATGGAAGTAAAAGGTCCGGGTGCCATTTTGTGGCGAACTGCTCGGAGATGGCTATAAGCTTCATCGGCTGACATGGGATACATCCGGCGCGTGCTGTTATGCCTTATCGCGAGACGGCGCAAGGAGACTGCTTGCGCTCATGACGCACTATAAGGTTCCGGTAGATATGCTGTTGTTCCGCTCGAAGTACGGTCTTCGTTCGCTACTTGACATGAGGGCGACCGTCCCAGCGGCTTGTTTCCAATACCTCTACTATCACGGGGAAGCCCAGGGGGTATTCGCGTCGACGGTACTGCGGCCGCGCAGTGATATGGCGCGCGTTAAACTGAAGAAGAGGCTAACAGTAAGAATATACAAGGAACTGGCACGCAATGGCCGGAAGCTAGCTCGTGTCATTCGCGGGGTCAGGATGAAAGAGATCGGCCTGCATCGCTGTGGCATTCTAGAAATACCGACCACCCATCAATAATCTGGGCGGTCAGGCTGGCATATCATCTGCGGCAACTCCGCCAGAAACGTCTCGACGGTCGGCTGCTCGCGCTCGCCGGCCATTACCTTGGCGAGCTCGGCGTAGGCATAAGCCCACACCGCATCCCGCCGCGCGACATAGGCTTATGGCGATCCCGGAACGGTTCAGAATTACAGAAGATGTAATTGCCGCTACGCCGTCAACGAACGTGTGAGCGCAACCATCTCCTTGAGCTGCCAGCGCCGCATCAGGCCATAATTGTAAAAGCTGATCTGATCGACATCGTTGGCGATGGCTGCCTCGAGTTCGGCCTTGAAGCCCGGCGAGGTCGGTCCGTGCGGCCAGCCGCAAGCCTGGAAATGCGTGAGCTCCACCCGCGGCGTTGCCGCTCCGGTCAGTTGGCGAATGCGCGCTGCTTCCTCGCGGCGCGCTTCCGGATGCCAGACGATGACCGCGCCGACCTTGTCAAGCACGCGCTCCAGCTTGACGCCTTCCGAGCCATCGACCTCGACCGGCGCCCAGACACCGAGCCGCGCCCGCGACACCTTGCTCACCGCATCGGCCATGCCGCGCACCAGATCGACGACGGCATTCTCGCGGCATTGCAGATAGCCGGCGAGAGCGGAATCGCGCGCAAGCCATTCGCTGCGCATCTCCTCGAGCGGGCCGGCGGGATCGACGTCGGATTCTGCATCAAAGCAACGCTCAATCTCGGCACAGACGCGCACCTGCAAACCGTCAGGATCGAGCCCCGCGTGCCTCGCCCGTTCCTTGCAGCTCTCGCAGAAGCAGAGACCGAGCAGCCACTCGGTCCACGGCGCGATATCGATCAGGATGCGCGGCCGTACCCAGCCATACTGAAATTTATGAAAGCCGATACCCTCGAGCTCAATCAGGTCGACGGGAAACTGCGAGCCCAGATCCGCAGCCATAGCGCAGAAGAATTCCTGCACATCGGCATTGCAGGGGCATGTCGTCGCCGGCACGCGATCGCCGGTCGGCAACACCTTGGCGCATTCCGGCACCTGCCGCGTCATCCACGGCTGGAACTGGCCGATTGACCACGCATTGAGCCGCAGGCCGAGCTTGACGCTGCGCTCGCTGACCAGCGGCCAGACGCGGACGATCTCATCCTCCGGCCAGATTTCCGGCTTGATGCGGCCATAGCGTTCGGCCCGCGCCGGGAAGAAGACGCCGCCGTGTTCGGTATAGAGCACACGCCGCCCCTCGCCGCGCGCTGCCAGAGTCGCGATCGGATGATAATTCGAGGTCAGTTCGATGCCGGTGAGGCCGAGATCGCGAATCTCGCCGAGCACACGGTCGACGCCGCCAGCGTGGATATCCCAGGGATAGACCCAGGTCTGAAGTTTCACCGGTGCCTCATCACGTTCGATCGAACAGGTTCGTAACCTCGCCGCGAGCGACTTCGTAGCTGACGATCGCGCGCACGGAGACCAGCGGACGGAAGCGCTCGACGACGTGCTCTTCGTGCTCGCGGCTGTTGAGATAGTCCTTCAGATCCTGCTCGTCGTCGAAATCGACGTTGAAGGCATATTCGAAGGTCTGGTCGCGCTGGCTGATGTTCCTGCCGAGCGTGAAGTTGCGCATCTTCTTGTGAATCCGCGGAAAGTCCACGTATTCGCGCAGCAGGGCCTCGCAGGCCTCCTTGGATGCGGTCGGCTTGAAACTGAAAAGCACGCTGTGTCGGATCATGGTCTTGCCGCCGGTGAGGTGAAGCCAAAGAGTTCGGTAGGAGCATCGACCAGAATGCGCCGGCGCAGTTTCGCGTCGGGCACAAACCGCTCGAACAGTTCGACGAGACCGGCGTCGTCCGGGGTCGGGCGATCGTACAACACATGCGGCCAGTCGGTCGCCCACACGGTGCGCTCCGGTGCCAGGTCGATAAGGGCACGCACATAGTCTACCGTATCGTCGTAAGGCGTGCCCTGCCGCGACACCACGTCCATGCGGGAGACCTTGAGCCAGCACGTGTCACTGGCCATCACGCGGCGCATGAAGGCAAGATCGGCGGGATCGATGCCCTGGGTGCCGTCGAAATAGGCCATGTGATCGATGATCACCGGCGCATCGATACGCTCGATCAGGCTCCAGCGCGCCTTCAGTTCAGCCACGGTGGCGTGCAGCGAGATGCTCCAGCCGCGCCTGGCGACGCGCGTGACGCGTCTGACAAAGGTGTCTTCGTCCCAGGCATTCCCGAGCATCGATAAAATATTGAACCGCGCACTGACAAAGCCGGCCGCTTCGAGTTCGGCCAGTTCGGCATCGCTCACGGTTTCGTCGACGACAGCGACAGCGCGCAGGCGCTCGGGCATGCGGCGCAGCGCCGCCAGCACAACGCTGTGGTCGGTACCGTAGATCGAGGCCTGCACCAGCACGGCGCGGTCGACGCCCAGCCAGCGGTGAAGCTCGAGCATGGCATCCAGGTTCGCGTCGATCGGGTCGTATTTGCGGTTATCGGCGAGACGGCTGCTGCCGGGCGGGCCGTAGATGTGAATGGCACAATCGCAGGCATCAGCCGGAAACGTAGTCGATGGCTTGCGCAGAGTGCGGACGCGGTCGGGATAGGAGCCAATCACGGCGCGAACCCCTCCGGCACCAGCGTGCCTTCCTCGAGCAGGCGCACGGCAGCGCGGCCCATGGCTAACCGCGCCTCGATCGAGCTTGCGCCCATATGCGGGGTCGAGAACATGTTCGGCATGCGCAACAGGCGCATATCCACCGGCGGCTCGATCAGGAAGGCATCGACGCAGGCGGCGAAATTCTCGTTGCTGGCGAGCCGGTCGGCCAGTGCGCCTTCATCGACGATGCCGCCACGGCAGGTGTTGATCAGTACGCAGTCAGGGCGCAAGCGCGCCAGTGTCTCCGCGTCATACAGAAAGCCGTTGCCCCGGGGGCGTGGAATATGAAGCGACAGCACTTCCGAACGCTTCAGCAGCGTGTCGAAGTCAACCGGCGTCACGTTATACTGGCGATAGAAGTCCGGGAAATCCAGAATGTCGTGAACGATGATTTCACAGTTGAACGGTTGCAGCAGGCGGACGACTTCCTTGCCGATGAAGCCGCAACCGTGCAAACCGACGACGCGGCCAGTCAACTGGCGCCCAACCTTCGTCTTCGGCCCCTCACCGTCGCGCATGGCATAGGCCCGCGATGACAGCCAACGCAGCGCGATCAACGTGAAGGCAATGGTCAACTCGGCGACCGCTAGCCGGTTGACACCCGGCTGATAGCCAAAACGGACCTTGCGTTTTCTCAGCGCATCGAAATCGACGTTGTCGCAGCCGACGCCAAACTTGCCGATGGCCGTCAGGCCGGGACAGGCGGCCATCACCCGCTCGGTCAGCGGCTCAAGGCCGATCACGGCTGCGTCGCAGCCCTGCAGGAACTCAATCAGCTCATCTTCGGCCAGAACCGGCAAGACCTCGTGGAACTTGGCATGGGGGTATTTGGCGAGTACCTCGGCCCGCAATTCGGGGATATTTCCGATGGCTCCGACCGCGATACCGGGCTTGACGACCATTTCTCTCCGCCCCTGTTTTCTTGTTCGCGATGTACGAACCTGTTTCGCCATAAAGCACCGCCAGGTATGCCGTTGTCAACCGGTTCGGGCTGGTGCATGGTCCGCCAGAGATTCGTCAGATCATCCTTTTGCGCGATCACTCCCATGAAGCGAGCGGCTCCCCGCCAAGCCTCCAGCGTCCAGTCCGGCGACACCACTTTGGTTGTCCTGGAGACGGTGGCGTTCGCGGAAGACGAACTGGGCGTGACGCAAATCGCCGGCCGCCTCGGCCTGACCAAAAGCGCCATCTACCGCCATCTGCAGGGACTGGTAGATCGCGGCTATCTGGTTCAGCACCCGGTGACCTCGCGTTATTCGCTCGGCCCCAAGGCCTATCTCATCGGCCATCTGGCGCCGGCCATCGGTGACGTGGCGCGCGCGGGCGACGGACCGATGCGGGAAGTGCGTGACCGCTTCGGCCTGTCGACCGTGCTGACCACGCCATCGAATGCGGGGGCGCTCGTCGTCAAGACCGTGTCCGGCACGACCAGCATCGCCATCGGCGCGCGCGTCGGCAGCGTACTCACGCTCCATGGCTCGGCGCAGGGACAGGTCATGCTTGCCTTCGGCAACCGCACGCTGGCCGACCGTACTTTCGCCGGCAAACTGCCCGCACTGACACGCCATAGCCTCACCGATCCCGTCGCACTTAAGGAGCGCATCGCCAAGGTGCGCGCCGATGGCTACAGCGTCGCGCCGGAAGAAAGCATCATCGGCATCAACGGCCTTGCCGCGCCGGTGTTCAACGTCCGTGGCGATCTCGCAGCGGTCGTCGCCATCGTTTCGTCGATTCAATACCTGCCGGAAAAGCCCGAGCAGGACATGATCGACGCCGTTTTGGCGATGGCCAGTTCCATCTCGACGCTGCTCGGCTACGGCTATGCCGAAGCCGGCAGCACGCGCCCCACACGCTAAGCCAATGATTCCTCTCGATAATTTTAGCGTGGAGCAGGCCCGCGACGGACGAACCCGCTCTACTCCTCCACATAGGAGCTGAACAGGCCCGATGGCTTGACGAGCAGGAAGACGAGCAGGATCGAGAACGCGATCACGTCCTTGAAGCCGGCGTCGAAAAACAGGATCGCGAAGGACTGCAGCAGCCCGAGAATGATGCCGCCAACGAACGCGCCTGTCGGATTGCCGAGCCCGCCGATAATCGCGGCGATAAAACCCATGACCGAGAAGGTCAGGCCGATATGATAGGCGGTGTACTGCGCCGGCGTGATCAGGATGCCGGCGATAGCGCCCAGCGCTGCGCTGAGCCCGAAACTGTAGGTCAGCATCCGCTCGACCTTGATGCCGAGCAGTGGCGCGACATTGCGATCCACCGCACAGGCGCGCATCGCCTTGCCGAGCAAGGTCTTCTTGTACAGCAGGTTTAGCAATATCATGATCAGCACCGACAGCACCGCCATCCACACGGTCTGCCGCGCGATGGATGCGCCGAAGGCCTGCAGCGGCGGCCCGGCTGTGAACGGCGGGAAGCTGTGCGTTTCGTCGCCCACGGTGTGTAGGACAGCGTTCTCGGCGATCACGCCAAGTGCCAGCGTCGCCAGCATCATGATGAACAGCGATGTGTTGCGCTTCCACAGCGGCCTGATGATCGTCACCTCGAACAGCATGCCGATCAGCGCACTCAAGAAGATGGACAGGATGATCGCAAACCAGATCGGCAAACCCGCGCGTTCGTAGAGCACGTAGGTGAGCGTGCCGCCGAGCATCACGAAGGCGCCCTGCGCAAAATTGACGATGCCGCTCGCATTGAAAATGACCGAGAAGCCGATCGCGACCAGCCCGTAAATGCAGCCGACGCTGAGACCGCTCGCCAGAAATTGAAGATAGAGGCTCATATCATTTCCGCCTTCAATGCGACCGGCTCCGAGATATCGCCGAGATAGGCTTTGAGAACCGCCGGATTGGCCTTCACTTCGGCAGGCGTGCCGCGCGCGATGTGCTGGCCGAAATCGAGGACATGGATGGATTCGGCGACACGCATGACGAGGTCCATGTCGTGTTCGACGAACAAAACGGTCGTGCCGCCTTCACGGATCTTGCGGATAAGCACCGCGAGGTTATCGGATTCCACGCGATTGAGACCTGCCGCCGGCTCGTCAAGCAGCAGTAGCTTGGGCTTGGCTGCCAGCGCGCGCGCCACTTCCAGCAGGCGCTGCTGGCCGTATGTCAGCGTCGAGGCTTCCGCGTTCTCCTGGCCGAGCAAACCGACCTTGTCGAGCACCGCCCGAGCCTCGTCGATGCCGCGGCGCTCCTGCTCGCGAAACCAGGCCGGACGGATCACCGCCATGGCAAAGCCGCCGCGCGTTTGCGAATGGAGGCCGACGCGCACGTTATCGAGCACGCTCATCTGCCGGAACAGACGTACGAGCTGGAAGGTGCGGATCAGGCCGCGCTGCGCCACTTCGTCGGCGCGCGTGCGTGTGATGTCGGTGTTCTCGAAGATCACCGTGCCCTCGTCGGCAGCGCGAAAGCCGGAGATGGCGCTGAACAGCGTCGTCTTGCCAGCGCCGTTCGGACCAATCACCGCGGTGATGCTGTGCCGTTCGACGTCGAACGACACCTTGTTGACCGCAACTACACCGCCGAAGCGTTTGGTGATGTCCGTGACGCGGAGGATGGGATCAGCCATGTTTTTCTCCCTCCGATGAGCGATCGAACAGGCGTTCCGCCAAGTCGGCGATCAGACGAAATGCGCCGCTCGGTGCAAACATGATGACGGCCAGAAGGATGACGCCGTAAGCGAGCTGGCGATAATCCGCGAGTGGACCCAGGATCGCCGGCAGCAGCGCGATGAGCACCGCGCCGATGACAGGGCCGTAGATCGTGCCGATGCCGCCAACGAACAGCATGGCAAATAGCAGGGTCACAAGATCGAGGCCGAATACTTCCGGGCTGAGGAAGCCGATGAAATGCGCCATCAGCGCACCGGCGACGGCAGCATAGGCGGCCGAGATGGTGAAGGCGATCAGCTTTAGCCGCGCGGCATTGATGCCAAGCGCCGAGGCTGCCTCTTCATTGCCGGCGATGGCGCCGAGCGCGCGGCCGACGCGCGAGTCCTTGATACGAAACGACGACCAGATGCCAAGCGCGACGATGATCCAGACTACGTAATAGTATTGCAGGTCGCTCGTCAGTTCGAGTGGGCCAATGCCGAGCGGCGCAATGCCGGTGATGCCGGCAAATCCGTTGGTCAGCGAGGTCAGTTGCACGGCGAGCGTATAGGCGATCATGCCGAGCGCCAGCGTTGCCATCGCGAGATAATGGCCCCGCAGTTGCAGCGTGCGCACGCCGACGATCAGCGCGGCGATGACCGAAATCACGATTGAGAACGCCAGCGCCGCCAGCGGCGGCCAGTTATGCGCCGTCGTCAGTATCGCGGTCGCATAGCCGCCCAGCGCGGCAAATGCGTTGTGACCGAACGACACCTGCCCGGTCTGCCCCATGAACAGGTCGAGACCAATCGCCAACACCGCGTAGATACTGGCCAGCACCAGCAGCGACAGCACGTAAGTGCTGGCGACGAACGGCAGCGCGGCGATGATGACGGCCATGCTGATAACGACGATCCGCATCGAGCGGCTACCCCGCGCGATCCGTGGCGGCAGTGCGAGGCTCGGCGTCGCCGAAGACTCAGAATCAGCCATGGTCGTGAGCTCCGAGATAGAGTTTGGCGAGGGCTTCTTCGGATGCGAGATCGACGGCATTGGCTTCGATCGCGATGTGACCCGAGCGCAGAACATAGGCGCGACTCGCAATCTTCAGTGCGAGCGGCGCTTTCTGCTCGACCAGCAAAATAGTCAGGCCTCTGTTTTTCAGCATTTCGAGACTTTGCAGAATTTCATCCATCACACGCGGTGCAAGGCCAAGCGACGGTTCGTCCAGCAGCAGAAGCTTGGGATTGCCGAGAATGGCGCGGCCTATGGCCAGCATCTGTTGCTCGCCGCCGGAGAGTGAACCGGCGCGCTGGCTCTGCCGCTCCTTCAGGCGCGGAAACAGCGTGAACACATTGTCGAGATCGGCGTTGATGGCGCCGCGTCCGTCACGGCGCATGTAGGAACCGAGATCGAGATTGTCGCGCACTGACAGCGGCCCAAGAATGCCGCGCCCTTCCGGCACCATGATCAGCCCGGCGCCGGCGAGTTGATCGGTCGCACGCTTCTCGACTGGCTCGCCCTGGAACCTGATGGAACCCGTACGCTGCACTTGCGCCATCAGCGCGCGCAGTAGCGTGGATTTGCCCGCGCCGTTCGGCCCGAGCACGACAAGGACTTCGCCCTCGTTCACATGAAACGAAACCGAATGCAGCACCTCGACGCGACCGTAAGTCGCCGTCAGGTCGCGCACGTCGAGTATGACTGACGGGGCGGCTGTCTCGGGCAGTTGCTGGCGGGATGTTTCGGACACAAGCCTTCCCCAGTCAGTTCAGATGCCAGATCGCGCCGGCATCTTGCGCAATTGTTCGTAGCCTCGCCTTCAATCCATCGGGAATCACGATGCCGTCGCGGCGACGGCGCTCGGCAATTGCACGCTCCGGATCGCCGGCAACCATGACAGGTTTCGCCGGGTCGATCGGCCGCGTCGCGCGCAGGTCGTTGCAGAGTTGCGTGACGTCACCGCGCATATCGGCCAGATCGCGGAACAGGCCGGGATCGAGCGCAAGAAAGAAATGACCGAGATGACCCGGCCGCTGCGGATGCGCCGGATCGGTGATCAGGTCGGCACCCGACAGGCATGACGACAGGATATTGACCATCATGCTCAGCCCGTAGCCCTTGTGACTCCCGCCATCCGCCGTGCCGCCGAGCGGCGTCTGAAAGCCGTTGCCGCCGACAACAACGCGCGGATCGGTGCTCGGCGCACCGGTTTCATCGAGCACCCAGCCGGGCGGCACCGGCAAGCCTTCGTTCGCCTTGTTGCGGATCTTGCCATAGGCGACGGTGGTGGTCGCCATGTCGAGCAGGAACGGCCGGCCCTCTTCGCCCGGTGCGGAGAAACTCCACGGGTCGGTGCCGAGTTTGCCTTCAACGCCGCCAGTCGGCGCGACGCGCACGCCCGGTGTCGTCGTTGTCGTGATGCCGATCAGGCCCTCCGCGGCGGCCATCGCGGTGTAATAACCGCAGGCGCCGTAATGCGATGAATGCCGCACCGATACGACGGCGATGCCGGCCCCCTTAGCTTTCTTGATTGTCGTCGTCATCGCCAGATGTGCCGCGGGATGGCCGAGCCCCCCGCCGCCGTCGATCAGCGCGGACACAGACGTTTCGCGCACGATTCTGATGGCGGCCTGCATGTCGATGCGGCCGGCGCGCCGCCATTCGTCATACATGGTCAACATCGAAATGCCGTGGCTCTCGATGCCGTGCAGATCGGCCCAGCCGAGCACGTCGGCCACGATCCTGGCCGGCGCGGCCGACATTTTCCAGCCGACGAGCACGCCTTCGATCTGCGCAACGATTGCTTCTGGGCGGACGGGCATCTCGATCGCCTGAATTGAGTGATCAAGTAGGCGGAGCGGAAGCAACGCGTGCTTCCGTCCCGGTTCCTTGGTTGATTAACGCAATAAGATGAACTTGCCGTCGATGATCTGGGTCATGATGAAGGGGTTTTTGACGATACCAGTGTGGTTGGTGGCCGTGAAACTGTACTCGGCTCCGGCACCGACATAGGTGCCCATCTCGTCGAAGGCCGCGCGCAGCTTCTCGCCGGACGTCGCGTTCGACTTCTTCACCGCAGCGGCGATGACCTGGATGGCGTCCCAACCGCGGCTCGCCCAGGACGGATCGCGATCGCCGTACTTGGCTTGCCAGACCTTCAGGAACGACTCGACCGGCTTGCGCAGCGGTGAGTCCGCTTCGAGCGCGTCAAAGACCTGCGGCGGCGGCGCCGGGAAGAGCAATTGCTTGCCGAGCACGTCCGCAGCGCCTTTGAGCACGTCGAGCGTGTCTGCATTGGCCAGGAGCGGCATCGTCGAGTTGAGCTGCTTGAGGCCCTTGGCCGCCGTGACGGTGCTCGGACCGACGCCGATCTTGACGATCGCCTGCGCGCCCGCCGCCTCCATCTTGGCGAGATAGGTCGACATGTCGGAGTCGTTCTGCTGATACTGCTCGGTCGCGACAACCGTGATACCGTAATCGCCGACGACGCTGGTCAGATAGTTCTTCTGCAGCGCAGTGTACGGCGTCGGATCATGCAGCACGCCGATCTTCGTCACCTTTAGCTTCTCTTTGAGGTACTTCAGGCGCAGCGCGACTTCGAAGGTCGGCGGCGGCAGGAAGGAGTAAGCCCACTTGGGGTCGGCTACCTTCGGCGGCAAGATCGATCCGATGATCATCGGCACCGACTGACGCACGGCGAGCGGATAGGCCGCCGCGTTGCCGGCCGAGCTCGAACCGTTGATTAGGATCGTCGCACCATTGGACAGCATCTTCTTGGTCACATTGACCGCGTCGATCGGCTCGGAGCGCATGTCTTCGGTCGTCAGCGTGATCTTCTGACCGTTGACTCCCCCGGCCTTGTTGATCTCCTCGACCGCGAGCTGGGCCGCATCGTTCCAGGAGCGATCGATGGTAGCGAGGTAACCGGACAGCGCGACGGCGCCGCCGATTTTGATTTCAGCCGCCTGCGTGGCGGTTTGCGAGAGCATCAGCGCGGCGACAGCCGCCGCAATGCCCAATCCCGTATTAAGACGCATCGATTTCCCTCCCTCTGCGTTTATAATTGTTCTCAACCTGCGTACACGATTAGCGATCAGCTAACATCTCATACTCTTCTTTGTCAAACGGATAGCAGTTGTATGACTGTCCTTCCGGTCAATCAGGCTACCGTTAAGGCCTTTCTCACGCTGGCGAGTCCGTTCGCCGCCGCCGCGCGCAGGAAGCCTTGGTCGGATGACAGGACGAACATGCTGGCGCCAAGCGAGCGCAGCCAAGTCGCCTCGGTGTCGCCGCCGATATAGACGCTGATCGGTTTCCTGCACTTGCGTGCGGCGGCGCAGATCTTCTCGACGGCGTCGCGCACGGCCGGCGGATCCTTCGACTGATCGGCAAATGCGGAGGTGAGATCGGCGCGACCGATGAACAGCGAGTCGATGCCTTCTACAGCGGCGATGGCCTCGATCTGGTCGAGCGCCTGCGGATCTTCGATCTGCGCGACGACCACCGTCTGCTCGTCTCGCTCCTTGATGTGCTGCCACATCGGCACCGCCGTGTAGCGGCCGGCGCGCGTGCTGGTGGCGAAACCACGGCGACCACCGCCATAGCGGCACAGCGCGACGGCTTCCCTGGCGTATTCGACGGTGGCGACATGGGGCACCAGCACGCCGCTCGCGCCGCAATCGAGCGCAGGGAGAATGGCGTCGGGGCCCGACACACGCACCAGCGCCGGCGTATCGGTCGCACGCGCCGCCAGTAGCGCGATGTCGGTAGCCATGCGGTCGAATGGCGCGTGTTCCTGGTCGATGACGACGAAGTCGAAGCCCAGATCGCCGACGATCTCGGTGCCGTGGCTTGTCGGCGTCTTCAGAAAGGTGCCGACCAGATTGCTGCCGGCATGTAGCCGGGCGCGAAACGAAGCGGTGTTGGACATGATGTGCGCCCTCGCCTTACGGCATCGGATAGTCGTCGGCGTTCAGCACCCAGCCCGGCTTCTCGGAGAAGTCGATGCGCGGGGGGCAGAAAATGTCGACGAGTTGGTTCGCGCCCTTGCCGGTCGCAGCCGTGGTGTGAACTGACGGTGGCGGGATGACGGCGATCGACGGCGAGCCGCAGAATTCGTGGTCGTCAGCACGCCAGTGCTGTTTGTTGACCGTCCACGGCCAGCGCAGGTGGTGGACGAAGTCGCCTGCGAGCGCGAGTGAGCACTGCTCGAAATCGTCGTGGAAGTGCGGCGACAGCTTAGTTTCATCGCGCGGCCCCTGCCAGACATCGAGATAGTTCACCATAAAGGTTGTGCAGCGCCAGATGCGGCCGAAGCGGCCCGGCTCCGGCGGCACATCGAGATCGTAGACCCGCAGCTTGTAACCGTCCGCCGGCACCGGCCACGCTACCGCGTGCGCCACATGCGCCTTGTCCTCGGCATAGGCATCGGCATTGGCGCTCTTCGCCACCATGTCGGCCGAGTTGGTCGTGAACATGCGCACGACGCGGCCCGGTGCGACAACGCGCAGGCTCGACTTGCCGGGCGGCACGAAAGCGAGCGAGCCGCCTTTGACCCGCTCGGTGCCATCCTCGGTCGTGATCTCGACCAGCACATCCGGATCGGGCAGCAGCACGACATATTCGTCGGGCTGCGCATCGCGCGGCAGTTCGGCGCCTTTTTTCAGTTCGGAATAGGCGATGACGAAATTCTGGCCGCGACCATACCAAGACTTGCCCCACGCGCCCTCTTCCTGCGCCGGCTCCTGGTAGAAGCGTAGATACTCGGCACGCCCGAAAGGACCGGAAGCCGACGGCTTCGCGCCGGCAGGAGCGGCGGCCAATTTGGCGCGCGGATCGGTAGCGTCATACATCGCAAACCTCCCAGAAAACTATTTTCGTTCGGCTACGGTTACGAAGCGTTCGGCAGATCGGATTCGATGCCCAGCATGCGCGCGGCATTGGTCGAGATCATTTTACGGATCTGATCGTCGTTATAACCGAGGTCCATGCACAGACGGGCACCACGGCGGAAACCTTCGACCGGGCTTACCTCGCCGACCTGGCCGAGGTCCGAGCACATGACGGTCTGGTCGACGCCAGCCGCCTCGATCAGGTTGCGCAGATCGTCACCGTCGCGCGTCTTGAACCTGGAGCCCTCAAGAAACATGCACAGCGAATGCTCGACGAAGACGCCCATGGCGGCGATGCCCTTCACGTCGTTAAGGCTGGCATCGACGATGTCTTCCGGATGCGTCAGCGTCATTTTTTTGACGCCGCGGCGCTTGGCTTCCTCGAACACGAGCCAGCTTTCACTAACGTGGATATGGCCGCTCGCCAGCACCATGTCGTTCTTGGCGATGATGTCGATGACGACCTTTACCTCGTCGCGCAGGGTCTTCTTGTCGTCGTTGAGCACCGGAATGCCTGCCGCCGCGCGAATCTTGCTGGTGGAGGCCGGGTGCTGCCAACTCGATGTCTTCTCCCAGCGCAGATGATTCTCTGCCGCCAATGTCGGGAACCAGACGACCTTGCCGCCCATCGCTGCCGTGTGTTCCACGGCATACGGGTTGAAGCCGCCGATCACATTGTTGAGGACGATGCCGGAATAGATCTTCGTCTTCAGGTCGGAGTGATGCCTCCTGATCAACTCGGCGGTTATCACACCGCTATAGTCATGATCTTTCGTCACCACGGCAGCAAAGCCGGCTGCCGATGCCTGCTGCAGAAGCTCAAGGTGATCGACACCGCGCGGCGCGATCGACGGACCGCTATGCACATGCGGGTCGATGGCGCCAACGAGAAGATTGTCGATGCGGTGTTCGATAGCGGCTTCCTGCGCATGGGTCATGAGTAACTTTCCTCGCTGGCGGTCCGTCGCAACAGTCGATGTCTGTTCGCGAGGACAAAACGCTGTATCATTTTTTTAAGCCAACAAAAGCCTCGCTGTCAACCGGTGCCGATGATGCGATGCAGTATGAGGCAAGAAAGCCAGGCCTTTTGGGATCTTTCCTTTCGCGGAGCCTTGGATTTCGTCTCATACTCGCATATGGTGTTCTGCAACTGCGAACAAAAAGGGAAGCGCAACGTGGCTGAGCAGGGCAGTTCAGGCGTGCGCGCCGTCCAGCTTGCGGTCGACGTGCTGGAAGCAGTGGCCTTTTCTGAAGACGAACTGGGTGTGACCCAGATTGCCGAACGACTGGGCGTGACCAAAGGCTCGGTGCATCGTCATCTGCATACGCTCGTCGAGCGCGGCTATCTGGCGCAGAATCCCACGACCACGCGGTATTACATCGGCGCGCGGACCCGCTTGCTGGCGCGGCTCGCGCCGGATGCCGATCTCGTGCAACTCGCCGAAGGGCCCATGCGTACGTTGCGCGACGAACTCGGCCACACCGTCGTGTTGTCGGAGATGACGCCGCGCGGCGCGCTCGTCGTCTCGAAGATAAACAACACGTCGCCGATTGAAATTGGCGTGCGCTCGGGCAGCGAATTGTCGTTCCACGCTTCCGCGCAGGGCAAGGTGATGCTCGCCTATGCGCCGAAACCGTTTCAGGAACGCGTGCTGGCCCGCAAACTGCTGCCCCACACCGACAAGACGATCACGTTGGCCTCGCGCATCGAGCAGGACCTGATCGAGATCGCCAAGCGCGGTTTCGCCTCCGCGCCGGAAGAGGAGATGCTCGGCATCAATGCTGTGGCCGCGCCGATCTTCGATAGCCAGGACGCTTGCGTCGCATCGATCGCCGTCGTCGGCTCGATTCAGTTCCTGCCCGGCAAGCCGAACCCCAGCGATGTCAGCGCACTCATCAAAGCCAGCCAGCAGATATCACGGCGACTTGGTCATGGACGCCCCCCCCACCGTAGACCGCCCGCCAAGCGTAACCTTCCATGACCTGTGCCCGAAGTTTCCTCCGGTTTTGAGGAGGGGCACATCACGTCGGTTGTGCCAGCATGATCTTGATCGCGAGATACGCGAGTCCGTATGCCAAAAGAATCGATAAAATGAGAGAATATCTGGTCCGGGCTCCTTTCAAGACATCGATTTCATCGTTCATTGGATTCATTATCGCGTCTACGAACGCACGTTGATGCGGTGTCAACTTTAGGTTTCTTGGGCGACTAGCGTCCTGTTTCGGCAAAATGACATTTTCAAAGATCCAATCCTTCGGGTCTTTGAAGTCTGGAATCTGGAGCGTCTCGTTGCGGAGCTTGTCCATATCCAAGCGGCGCGGAACCACCAGGGCGCTGCAACGTTGCGTCGTTGCATGGATGAATTTCTCGCCAAGTTCGGCAACGACACATGGTTGCCATTTTCGGTCATTGTCGGCCGGCTTCTAACGGCATCGCTCCTCGGCGCCGTCGTCGGCCTCGAGCGGGAGTGGCGCCAGCGCGCTGCCGGTTTGCGAACGCATATCCTGATATGCCTCGCCACAGCGACGATCGCGATCCTGACGATAGAAATCACCCATCTCAGCGTCTTCGACGGCCACGAGATCAGGGTGGACCCTATCCGCTTGGTTGAGGCCACCACAGCGGGCGTTGCCTTTCTCGCAGCCGGCCTGATCTTCTTCGCCAAGGGAGAGGTTCATGGCCTGACGACAGGCGCCGGAATGTGGCTGGCGGGCGCGATCGGGCTCGCCGTAGGATTGGGGTTCTGGCAAATTGCGGCGTTGACGACAGTGCTCGCGTTGATCGTGCTATGCCTGTTGCAATACGCCAAAATCGAAGCGACCGGTAAGGATCAAGGCTCCTGAGCCGAGCCGTCGCCTTCTTCTTGCGCCGACTTGGCGGGGCTTATGGTCGTCCCATTCGGCCTGAAGGGCGCACAGATCGATAGATGTGCTATCATCGACGACGCACCCCCAACGAAAGGAAAAGCTTTTGAGGAAGACAACGCTTTCACTAATCGCTGCGTGCGGCGCCCTCATGTTCACCGCACCGGCATCGGCCGTCCCCGCCTTCGTTCCAAGCGCGCCACAAATATCCACGGACGCGATTGACGTGCAGTTCAGGCATCACCGGCAACACCGGGCTCAACGCCACCACGCCCGGAGGGGATATTGGAAAGGCCATCGCGGCTATCAACATCGGCGCCCGGGCTACCGCCGGCACTCGGACGGGTTTTGGTATCCCATGAGTGTCTTCGGCCTGGGTGCGATCGTCGGAGGAGCGATTGCCAGCCAACCGCACGTAGCGCCGAACCGAAATGCTCACATCCGATGGTGCTATGACAAATATCGGTCCTATCGCGCTTCGGACAACACGTTCCAGCCGTATAATGGGCCGCGTCGGCAGTGCTATTCGCCGTACTAATAAGGCGGCAACCGGTTTGGGGAAGGCGGCCTTAGGGCCGCCTTTTCTGTGGGTCGGCACGGGTCAGCTTGGTTACTCTCTCGTGAAATGAAGAACCCGCCACTTGGGCGGAGGAGTTGTCCGGAGTACTCGGGCAACTGAACGGCTTTCGAGCAGGCCGGGACTTTCGCCCGCCAGGTGCGCTGATGCGTCAACGAGGCAATACGCACGCGTGCGCTCGAAACTGTTGCCGTCATGGGCGGCGATGAAGGATAATTGCCGCTGAAGGGAAACCACCATGGATATAGCCGATCTCAAGGCTAAGCTGATCGCAATCTTCGGGGACAGCGAAACCGACCTGAGCAAGCATTCTGACGAAGCACTGCATGAACTTCATCAGGCCATTCACAGCACTTTGCATTCGGACGCGGTGCACAGGGAGCCGGGTTGGCGCTCGTGGGGTGACCGCCTCGAAGACGAAATGCGACTCCGCAATCTGACCTTCACCGATATCGACTGGTAGCGTTATTCGGCGGCGAGAGCGCACGCGGCCGCGTCATCGGCGCAGCACGTCCAAATGGCCAGCTTGCAGCCTCCTCGGAGTGCAATCACGATGAGGCCGAGGGAGGAGCCCATGACGCTGGAAACGCCATTGAGCGACATCAAGGATGTCGTGACGGCTATCACGGCGATCATTGGCGCCATCACCGGATCCACCGCCTTGTGGCAGAATACGCGCCGGCAGCGCGCTGAAAGACGCAAGGCGATTACTTCGATCTGGGCAGCGGAGATCGATCCCGATCCGGTGGAAGATCGCTGGTATTACGGACGCATCGTTCTCAGGGAGCCGATGATCAACCGGTTCCACGTCGTGGCCATCGAGGCCCGCTCGCCACGGCGTGCCCTGCTGGCATTCGTCGCGAGAAGAGCGGATGAGACAACCGGCATCGCGCTTTTCGCGCCGGATATCGCGATGCGGGGGAAGCGCATGGAGATCAACAGGGATCTCGTCGCGGATGAGAAATACGATGCGGAGAGCCGCAAATACGTCCCGGAGAACAAGGGCTCGGCACATTTCATGCTCGAGGTTCCGGAGCGTTTCGCCATAGGCAGTACGGTCAAGCCGGTATTGGCTATGTATCTGGAAAGCATCTCCGCCACGCGGGAACGGAGCAGGATCGTCATCCGCAGCAAGCCGCTTGTGCTCAAGCGCCCGCTGCCTCGCCGGATGTGACCAGATTGGACGCGGTTGCGGCCGTCATCAGCGCCGCTCTCCCGCATCGAGCAGGTGGACGACAGTGGCGCCGGGGATCGTCGTCATAGGCGATCCTCCATGGCCTCATGCGCTGGAGCCTGGAGCAAATTCGTCTGCTGCGAACTTTCTCCACCCATAATTTGCCCTAGACTTGATGCTTGGCATCCTTGATCAGCGCGTAAATCTGCCCGCGCAACTGGCCGAAACGTGGATCGGCGCGGGTTTCGAGCTGGCTGCGCACGGACCCGAGATCGATCGGCACATCCTGCATCACCGTGGTCGGCGAGGCCGACAGCACGACGACGCGCTCGCCGAGATAGACCGATTCGTCGATATCATGCGTGACGAAGACGATGGTGACGCCAAGCCGGACCCAGATCGCGCGCACGAGGTCCTCCAGCTCGGCGCGGGTCTGCGCGTCGACGGAGGCGAACGGCTCGTCCATCAGCAGCACCTTGGGCTCGTAGGCGATGGCGCGCGCGATCGCCACGCGCTGCTGCATACCGCCGGAGAGCTGCCACGGATAGGCCTCACGCGCATCCCGCAGCCCGACCGCCTCGAGGCTCTCATCGACCAGGCGCCGGCGCTCTTCCGGCGACTTGCCCTTTTCCTTCAATGGCAGTTCGACATTCTGCCGCACCCGCATCCACGGGAACAGGCTGCGGCCATATTCCTGAAACACCACGGCCATGCCAGGAGAGGGACCGGCGATCGGCTTGCCGGCAAGCATGACCTCGCCGCTGGTCGGCTCCAGCAACCCGGCGATGCAGCGCAGCAGCGTGGTCTTGCCGGCGCCAGACGGCCCGACGATGCAGACGAGTTCGCCCTCATCCAGGCTGAAGGTCACGTCGCGGATCGCCTCGACGGTGCGGCCGCTGCCGTCATAGACCTTGCGAAGCTGCCGGATCGCCAGCATGGGGTCCCTGGAGCGCGCTTCGCCTGCTCGCGGGTCGTTCATGGTCATCCTGTCGTTCTCCAAGGGGCCTTAAACCGGGCGGCTCAGGAGCGCTCGCGCGCGCCTTCGTACCAATGCAACACGCTCATCTCGAAAAGGCGCATCAGGAGCGAGAGTACGACGCCGATGATGCCGAGCAGGAGGATACCGCTCCACATTTCCGGGATGGCGAAAGTGCGCTGGAACTGGATGATGGTGAAGCCGATGCCGTTGCGCGAGGCGAACATCTCGCTGATCACCATCAAGATGATGCCGATCGACAGGCCGGTGCGCATGCCGGTGACGATTTGCGGGCTCGCGGCCGGCAGGGTGAGCACGAGCAGCCGCCGAAGGCCGTGGATGCGATAGACGCTGCACGTATCCTTCAATACTGAATCGACCGAACGCACGCCCTCGATGGTGTTGAGCAGCATCGGCCACACGCAGCCGAGGCTGATGACCGCGATCTTGGAGGCATCGCCGATGCCTGAGATCACCAGCAGCACCGGGATCATCACGGTCGGCGGGATGGCCCGGAAGAACTCGAACACCGGCTCGGTATAATCGCGCGCGACCTTGGACGAGCCGAGGATGACGCCGGCGACCAGCGCGAAGGCGAAGGCGGCCAGGAAGCCGACCGCCAGCCGCCACAGGCTCGGCGCGATCTCGGCCGCGCCGCTGCCGCAGAGCCAGGTATCGCGGAACGCCGCCAGGATTTTCGCGAGCGCCGGAAAGAAGAAGTTGCTGCTGTCGGCCGAGACGACCAACCAGAGCACGAACAGCACGACCGGAACGAGGAAGATCGTCCAGAGCCGGCCCCAGATCGTTTTCATGGGCAGCCTCCTAAGCCCCCGAGCGCGTGGACTGGTGCCAGCCGAGCGCCTTGCGCTCGATGAAGCGGGCGAGGATATTGACCAGCACGCCCATGATGCCGGCGGTGATGACCAGCGAATACATCTCCGGCAGGGCCATCGCCGATTGCGCGAGCGCCACCTGGTGGCCGATGCCGGGGTTGCCGATCACCAGTTCCGCCGTCACGGCAAGGACGAGTGCGACCGAGGCGCCGAGGCGGAAGCCGGTGATGGCATAAGGCAGGGCGGTCGGCCACGAGACGTAGCGGATGCGGCTCCAGCGCCCGAGCCCGTAGACGCGGGCGGTGTCGAGCGCGACGGGATCGACATCCTTCACGCCATACAGGATCTGGATCAGGATTTGCCAGAACGCGGCATAGACGATCAGCAGCAGCGCCGATTTGACGTCAATGCCGAACATCAGCACGGCGAGCGGGATCAGCGCCACCGAGGGGATCGGCCGCAGGAACTCGATCGTCGATTCGGTGTAGCGCCACAGGATCGGGATCGAGCCGAGGATCAGGCCGACGAGCGCCGCCGCGACGAAGGCGATGGTGAGGCCGAGGAACCAGGCCTCAGTAGTGTAGAGCACCGATTGCCAGAAGATCGGGCTTGCGAGGTTCAGCGCCATCGCCGCCAGCACCTCATGGAAGGGCGGGAAGTAGCGCGCCGGCAGCACGCCTGCGACCGGCAGGATTTCCCAGACCGCCAGGAAGGCGAGAAAACCGACGAGACCGCGGAATTTCGCGCTCCGGGTCACCGTCTTCAGCGGTGTTTTGGTCGGCGCCATCGATCAGTTCCCTTGGCGTTTCCTCCTGGCGCGTTGCCGGGGCAGAAAGCATGCCGCTTGCGGTCATAATTGTCCGCCCGCCGGATCGCTCGGCGGGCGGGATGCATGTTGCCCCGAGCTTAGTGCAGGATCACCGAATCCACCTTGAAGTCGGCCGAGATCATGCGGAGCTTGACCATTTCCGGCAGCATGGCTTTCAGCGAGGCGGCGTTGACCTCGGCATCGTAGCGCGGGATCACGAACTGGTTGGCGATCGCCGGCGTGATCTTGGTGAAGGTCGGGATGATCGCCCGGATTTCCTCCGGATGCGCATTGGCATAGGCCGCCGTCTTGACGATCGCCGTCTTGAGCTTCTTCATCATCTCGGCCTTGGCCTTGACGATCTGGTCGGTCGAGACGAAGGCCGCGGCGGTCAGGCCGGGCGCGGTATCGACGTAGTTCGAGGCGATGTCGCGCAGGCCGTGCTGGTTGGCGGTGGTATGGAACGGCTCGACCATCCAGGCCGCGTCGATCTGCTTCTCCTCGAGCGCCTGCTCCATGTTCGAGAACGGCATCTCGACGAACTTGACGCTCGCCGCATCGCCGCCGGCCTTGGCGACCGACCACCTTGCCGTGATCTCGCCGATATTCTTGACGGTGTTGCTGGCGATCGTCTTGCCGGCAAGCTCCTTGGCCGACTTCATGGTGTTCTTGGAGCCGACGACGAGCGCGGAGAAATCCTTGCCCTGCTCGCCGGTCGAGGTCGAGGCGGCGGCGATCATGATCAGCGGCAGGCCCTTGTCGCGGCCCTGCATCACCGAGACGGTATTGGCGAACACGACATCGAACTGCCCGGCGATCAAAGCCGTGATCGAGGCGGCGCCGCTGCTGGTATCGGTGATCTGAAGGTCGATGCCGGCCTCCTTGAAGAAGCCCTTCTGCAGGCCGAGCCGCATCGCCGCCGTTTCGGCGTTCGGCAGCAGGCCGACGCGGGCGACTTCCAGCTTTGCAGCGTCTCCGGCAGCGGTGGCGGGCCAAGCGAGGCAGGCCCCCAGCATGATCGCCAGCGAACTCATAACAATCCGCGATTTCATGATCGTCCCTCCCGATTGCTCGATTACTCCGGCCCAATTGCCCGAACCGTGCGGCGCGTTTCTCCGCGCGCAAACCCACCCGACTCCGTTGTCGGGTATTACCGAAAGCAGTTCACCCAAGTGAGCATGTCCCAGTCAGGCTGCGATCAGACTATAAACGGCCACTATCTGTGGCAATAGCGAGAGGAAAAATACTGTTATCCTCTCGCTAAAAACACAGATGACCAGGAATGTTGTCACTTACAAATCAAAGACTGTTCTCCTTCTCCGACATGACCCCCTGTTTTCTTTTTCTGGAGGAGCGAAAACTTACCGCAGCGCGTCATCCGACAACGCGTACGCCGCCCGGCGCTCCAAGTTCGCTGGAAATCGCTTCGGCGGCCGGCAGCAGTTGCTCGAGCATCCGGGGCAGCGCGGCGCGGGTGATGCGCTCCGAGGAGCCGGCGATCGCCAGCGCGGCGATGGTGTGGCCGGTATAATCGACCAGCGGCGCCGCAATGCTCGACAGCTTGGCGTCGAATTCCTGCCAGCAGGTGGCGTAGCCGCTGGTGCGGATCCGGGTGAGTTCGGCGCGCAACGCGGCGCCGTCGAAAATGGTTGCCGGCGTGCGCCGCGCCAGCCCTGCCCCGATCGTCGCCCGGATGAAGCTGTCAGGCTGGTGTGCCAGCAGCAGCTTGCCCGAGGCCGTGGCATGCAGGGCGGTGCGCCGGCCGACATTGGCCAGCATGGCGGTCGCGCCGGTCGAGGCGACGCAATCGACATACAGCACACTGTGTTCGTCGATGATGCCGATCAGCACCACCTCGCGCATGTCGGCGGCAAGCTTGTCGACATATGTTCGCGCGACCCGCGTCAGGTCGATCGAGCGGATCACCGCCGTGCCCAGTTCGTACACGCCCCAGCTCAGCCGGTAGCGGGCGGCGGCATCCCTGGCGACGAATTTTTCCAGTTCGAGCGTCTTGAGCAGGTGGAATGTCGCGGGCTTGCTCAGCTTGGCGCGGCGCGCCACGTCGCTCATCGAGACCGGTTCGGCCGAGCTGCCGAGGATGCGCAGGATCAGTGCGGCGTGCCGGACCGCGTTGACCACGCGTGGCGCCTTCGCGGGCGCCACGATTGTCGTTTGCCCGTCAGGCGCCATGGCGGCGCAGCGCAATCAGCGCTTTGAGGTAGTAGTAGTCGCCATACATCGTCGACTCGTCGATGCCGTGGCCATGCGGCAGGTCGGCGGTGGCATGCAGCAGCAGGCCGCCGCTATCAGAGCCGTTGCCGCATGTGGCGGCGAGCGCACGCAGCAGACGGGTGGCAAGCGCCAGATAACGTTCCTCACCGGTAATGCCGTGCAGCTTGAGGAAACCATAGGCGGCGGCGGCCCCGGCCGAGGCGTCCTTCGGCTCATGCGCGCCGGGCGCATCGAAATCCCACGGCGGCACATCGTCAGCGGGAAGCTGCCCGGCAAAATAGGCTGCGGTCCTCTCGCTCGCCGCGAGATAGGTCTTGTCGCCGGTCATGGCGCTCAGGATGGCAAGCGAGGTGATCGCCCACGCTTGGCCGCGCGACCAGGCGGTGTCGGGGCCGTAGCCCTGATAGGTGTCGCCGTGCAGCGGTGCGCCGCTTGCCGGATCGAACTTGAAGACGTGGAACACCGAGCCGTTGTCGCGGACATGATGGGCCAGCGTCGTCGCGGTATGGTCGCGCACAACCTCCATCAGCCGCTTGTCGGCGCCCTGATCCACCGCCCAGACCAGCAGCGGCATGTTCATCAGCGTGTCGATCAGCACGCTGCCGGTCCAGTCCTCGCCGCCGAAAAAGCCCCAGCCCGGAATCGAGCGATAGGTCCGGTCATACTGGCCGGCGAGCGCGCCTGCGGCGGCTATCGCTGCGTCGCGATAGCGTGACTCGCCGGTCAGCTGCCAGCCCTTGACGGCGCTCGGCACGAACATGAAGCCGAGATCATGGTTGTGGGTGTCGCTGGCGCGCGGCAGCAGACGCTCGGTGTAATGAACCGCCCTTTCGCGGCTTTCGGCATCCTGATCGTGCTCATGGGCGAGCCAGAGCAACCCGGCCCAGAAGCCGCCGGTCCACACGCCATCCCTGGTCTCGACCCATCGGCGCTTCTCGGTGATATGCGGAAAATCGGCGACCTCCCGCGCGATGCCCCGCGTGCGCGCGATCGCCTTGGCAATCGCCTCGTCGAGCCAGGGGGCGGCGCTCTTGTCGATGGTCATACAGATCCTCCAGAATTGGTCACGTTGGTGGTTGCCCGGCATTGTCCGGTGCCGCTTCTCGTCGCGGGGCCGGGCGGCTGTGTGGAAAAAGCGGAGCGAGGGCTGGCTGTCTCGCTAGCACCCCCTGAAGACCGGCTCGCGCTTCTCGGCAAAAGCGCGCAGCCCCTCGATCCGGTCATCCTTGGCAAAGGCTTCGAGCGTCAGCCGGTGCTCGAGCGCCAGCCCCTCCGCAAGGCCGCACTCATCGGCGGCCCGGACGGCGCGCTTGGCATAAGGCGTGATGGCGACGGATTTCGCGGCGATCTGGCCGGCGATTTCCAAGGCGCGCGGCAGCAGCCGATCCGGCGCCGCGACCTCGCTGACCAACCCCTTGCGCTCGGCGAGGTCCGCACCAACCATTTCGCCGGTCAGCACCATCTGCATGGCGAAGGAGCGCCCGACGAGGCGGGGCAGGCGCTGCGTACCGCCATCGCCGGGAAACGAGCCGATCTTGATCTCGGGCGTGCCGAAGCGTGCCGCCTCGCTCGCAAGGATGATGTCGCACAGCAGCGCCAGTTCGAGGCCGCCACCGAGCGCATAGCCGTTGACGGCGGCGATGATCGGCTTGGCGAACGCTTCGATACGGCGCCAGTTCTCCAACCGCTCGGGATCGGCATAGGAGGCGGCTCCGCGCACCAGCATGTCGGAGATATCGGCGCCGGCGGCGAACGCGCGACCCGCGCCCGTCAGCACGACGCAGCCGACAGCGCCGTCGACCTCAGCCTGGCGAAGATGGTCGGCCAACTGCGACAGGAGCTGCTTCGAGAGCGCGTTGAGCTTCTCTGGCCGGTTGAGCGTGAGGAGAAGCACGCCCGCCGCAGGGCGCGCAGCAAGCACGAGGGTATCGCCGGTGGGATTGCCGTCGGCTGCGGTCATTTCAGGCTCTGTCCGATGAATTGCTGGAATTCCGGGGTGCGGGGCGCGGCGAACATTGTCGCCGGCGGCCCGGATTCGTGGATCAGCCCGCCATGCATGAACACTGAGGTCGTGGCGACGTTGCGCGCAAAACCCATTTCGTGGGTGACGAGCAGCATGGTCATGCCGTCGGCGGCGAGCGCCGCCATCACGTTGAGCACCTCGCCGGTCAGTTCGGGATCGAGCGCCGAGGTCACTTCGTCAAACAGCATCACCTTGGGCTGCATGGCGAGCGAGCGGGCGATCGCCACGCGCTGCTGCTGGCCGCCCGAAAGCTGGTCGGGATGGGCATCGAGCTTGTCGGCGAGCCCGACCTTGGCCAGCATCTCCTCGGCGAGCTGACGGGCCGCCGGCCGGGCGATCTTCATCGCCAGGCGCGGCGCCAGCATGACGTTCTCGGCCGCCGTGAGATGCGGGAACAGGTTGAAGCTCTGGAAGACGATGCCGACATCCTTGCGCAACTCGCGCAACGGGCGCGGCGCATAGTCCATCTTGTGCCCGGCGATCTCGATGCGGCCGCTATCGATGGTCTCGAGCCCGTTCAGGCAGCGCAGCAGCGTGCTCTTGCCCGAACCCGAGCGCCCGAGCAGCGCGACGACCTGGCCGCGCTCGACGGTGAGCGAGACGCCCTTGAGCACCTCGAGCGGCCCGAAACTCTTCCGCAGGTTGTCAACCACCACGATAGGCATTGAACTTCATCTCCAAACTGCGGCTGGCCAAGGACAGGGGGAAGCAGATCACGAAATAGATCGCCGCCACCGTGATGAAGACCGGGAAGGGCTGGAAGGTGGCGTTGTTGACGAGCTGCCCGGCGCGCGCCAGCTCGACCACGCTGACGATCGAGACGATCGAGGTGTTCTTCACCAGTTGCACCAGAAAGCCGACCGTCGGCGGCAGGGCGATCCTAACCGCCTGCGGCAGGATCACGGTGCGGTATTGCTGCGGCCGCGTCAGTGCCAGCGAGGCGGAAGCCTCCCATTGCTGCACCGGCACCGACTGGATCGCGCCTTGCCAGATGTCGCCGAGATAGCCGCTTGCATAGATGGCGAGCGAGATCGAGGCGGCGACGATCGGCGGCAGGTTGAAGCCGGCGCGCGACAGGCCGTAATAGGACAGGAACAGCAGGATCAGCACCGGAATGCCCTGCACGACGGCGATATAGCCGGTCGCGAAATTGCGGATCGCCCTGGTCTGCGCCACGCGCGCCAGCGCGACCGCCAGCCCGCCGCAGGCCCCGAACGCAGCGGCGAGAAAGGTCAGCAGCAGGGTCCAGCGCGCCGATTCGATCAGGAACAGGATTTCGCTCGGGCCGAAGTTGCGGATCATGGCTGCATCTCCGGGAGATGGAGGGCGATCGGCTTGATGCGCCGGCGCGAGAACAGCCGCATGCCGAGCGCCGCAAAGGCCATTTTCAGCACCAGCGCGAGGGCGAGATAGACGAGCCCGGCGACGATATAGACCTCGAAGCTCTGGAAGGTCTCCGACTGGATGGTGTAGGAGGCGCCGCTCAGTTCCTCGACCGAGATGAACGAGCACACGCTCGAGGTCAGCATGATCAGGATGAACTGGCTGACCAGCGAGGGCCAGACGCGGGCAACCGCCGGCACCAGTACGATATGCCGGAAGACCTGCAGGCGCGTCAGCGCCAGTGCCTGCCCGGCCTCGATCTGCGACCGGTGCACGGATTCGATGCCGGCCCGGAAGATTTCCGTGGAATAGGCGCCAAGATTGATCGTCATGGCGAGGATGCCGGCTTCGATGGCGTTGATCTTGAAGCCGAGCGAGGGCAGCCCGAAAAAGATGATGTAAAGCTGGACCAGGAACGGCGTGTTCCTGATGATCTCGACATAGGTCTGCACGAGCCAGCGCAGCGGGCGCGGCCCCATGTTGCGGACCGCCGCGGCGCTCAGTCCGACGAGCGATCCCAGCACGATGGCGCTGGCGGAGAGCTGAAGGGTCAGCCAGAATCCGTAGACCAGCGCGTCGGATCTCGCGAAGACCGGCCCGAAGTGCAATCCGAACATCGATAGGCTCCCGACCGCTCGCCCGTCCGGGCAGCCTGGACTGCCGGGCGGGCGCTGCGTGTTGCTGTTCGCGTGATCAGAAGACCGGCATGGTGGCCGGGAGCGGCTTGCCGGTCCACTTCTTGGAGATCGCGTCAAGTTCGCCGCTTGTCTTGATGAAGGACAGCGTCGTGTTCAACCACTGGCGCAACTCATAGGCGTCCTTGCGCACGGCGATCGACATGAACTGGTTGAACAGTGCGAATTTCGGCTCGAAGGCCAGGCCCGGGCGCGCCTTCAGCAACTCGCTGAACACGGTCTCCGGAATGGCAATGGCGCCGACCTGCCCCGAGACGAGCGACTGCATGGTGGTGGAATCGTCGTCGAAGCGCGTGATGACCGCGTCCTTCGGCGCGACGCCGGTCAGGGCGACTTCCTGCGGCGTGCCGCGCGAGACGCCGACCTTCTTGCCGGCAAGATCGGCCGCGGTCTTGATCGCGCTGTCCTTGGGCGCCAGCACGACGAGCTGGAAGGTGCTGTAGGGCATGGTGAACATCACGACCTTGGCGCGGGCCGGCGTCGGCGACAGCGTGGCGACGACGAAATCAACCTTGCTCGCTTCCAGCGCCGGGATGCGCGCGGCGGTGGTGTAGGGAATGATCTCGGCTTTGACGCCCAGGTACTTCGCGAACAGGTTGGCGGTGTCGACATCGTAGCCGACGGTATTGCCCTGAGGGTCGACGATGCTGAACGGCGGCGCGCCGCTATTGACGCCGATGCGCACCGTGCCGCGCGCGACGATCTCGTTGATCGACTGTGCCTCAGCCGGGGCACCGAGCCCCAGTATCAGGCCGATGGCGCCCATACAAAGCATGGATGCTAGCTTTTTCATGCCGAACTTTCCTCTCTAGCGCCGGCCTATCGACTGCGCCCCACTTGCTGCCGGCAGACTGCAAGCTGGCTGAAGCACGCTGGATGGTTCAGGAGGCGGCGACCGCCTCACCCTGTTCGTCGCGGGAGGCGGCGACCGCCTCGGAGCGGATCAGCCGCGCGATCTCGTCGGCCGTGTAGCCGAGTTCGTGCAGGATCTCGCGGCTATGCTCGCCGATCTCGAGCGCCAGCACCCTCACATCGGGCACCTGGCCGTCGTAGCGGTTCGGATGGTTGACGAGATGGATGGTCCGCCCGCGTATGGTGATCTTGCGGAACACCTCGGCATGGGTGAGTTGCGGGTCGGCGAGCAGGTCGTCGTAATATTTGATCGGCGACCACCAGATGCCGCGCGCGTCGAAACGCTCGCCCAGTTCGGCCATGCTGAAACCAGCCGTCGCCGCGCTGAGCCGGCGGGCATATTCGTCGCGGTCCTTGTAGCGGTCGAGCGTGACGGCATCGCGCATCGCCGCGCTGTCGAGCGCATCGGCGAGGACCTCGGTCTCGCATAGCGAGATCACGACATGGCCATCGCTGACCGGGTAGACGCCATAGGGCGCTTCATGGAACCAGGTCGCCAGATTTTTTTCCCGGCTGAACACCTCGCGCCCGAAACCGCCAGCGAAGAAATTGGTCAGCGCCTCGCCTTGCAGATCGATGCCGGCATTGAGCAGGCTGGCCTCGACGCGGGTGCCCTTATCCTCGCGCAGGCGGCGCACGAGGGCTGCCAGGATGCCCATGGCGAGCAGCGCGCCGCCATGCTGGTCGACGACGGCGAAGCCGGCCGGCGTCGGGGCGTAGGCCGGATTGCCGGTGGCGCCGATCAGACCGGAATGAGCCTGGATCAGGATGTCCTGGCCGGGCTTCTTCACCATCGGCCCGCTCGAGCCGAAGCCGCTCGCCGAGGCGAAGATCAGCTTCGGGTTGAGCCGGTCCAGCGTCGCCTGGTCGAAGCCGAGCCGGGCAAATACGCCCGGCCTGAAATTCTCCATGACGACGTCGGCGGCGGCGATCAGCCGGCTGGCGACCTCCTTGCCTTCCGGGCTCTTGAGGTCGATGGCGATCGAGCGCTTGTTGCGGTTGGCGCACAGGAAGAAGCCGCTGACACCCTCGACATAGACCCCGGCGCCCGACCAGTGCCGCTCATGGGCGCCGCCCGGCGGCTCGACCTTGATGACGTCCGCGCCCATATCCGCGAGATACTGCGCGCCCGCAGGCCCCTGCAGGAAATGACAGAAGCTCACGACCTTTATGCCCTTGAGCAGCATGCCGCCCTCCTGGCGCCGATCATGGCCGGCGCCATCAGAAATCGTTTTCTTGATATGTGAAAATTATTGCGGCTCCGGCAATTCATGTCAATGCTATCCCTTATTCCAGCTTGTGTTTCATCGTGAAATGGATAGACCGTGTCTGTTTCGCTTTCTGAAACGAGGGAGATCGTACCGGATGACCACACGGGCCGATGGAACGAAACTGATTGATGTGGCCCGGCTTGCGGCGTGTTCGCCGGCCACCGTCTCCCGCGTGCTGAACGACAATCCGAGCGTTGGCGTCGAGGTCCGGGAAAGGGTGCTGCGCGCGGCGGCCGAACTCGGCTACGTTCCCAACGGCTCGGCCCGGGCCCTACGTTCGATGCAGACACGCCTGGTCGGAGCGGTCATTCCGACGCTCGATCACGCGATCTATGCCACGATGGTCGACAGTCTCCAGGCCAGGTTATCGGAGAAGCACGTCTCGCTGATCCTCAGCACCTCGATGTACGATATCGACTTCGAGTTCGAGCAGGTCCGGCTGCTGATCGAGCGCGGCGCGGAGGCGCTGATCCTGGTCGGCGCGCGCCACAATCCGAAGACCATCGCGCTGCTCAACCAGCGCCATATCCCCTATGTGCTGACCTATACCTTCACGGCCGACCGGCCAGGCGCGGCGATCGGCTTCGACAATGAGAAGGCGGGCCGGACAGGCGCCCGCTTCCTGCTCGATCTCGGCCACCGGCGTTTCGCGATGATCGCCGGCATCACGCATGACAACGACCGCGCGGCCGGGCGGGTGATCGGCTTCCTGGACGAACTGGCAAAGGCCGGCATCGCGCGCGAAAGCGTTCCGGTCGTGGAGGGCGTCTATAATATCAGCGCCGGCGCGGCCGCGATGAAGACGCTGTTCTCCGGCGCGGAGCATCCGACCGCGGTGTTCTGCGGCAGCGATATCCTCGCGGCCGGCGCGGTGAAATACTGCACCGAGAGCGGCCTTAAAGTTCCCGATGCGGTGTCGATCCTCGGCTTCGACAATCTCGAAATCGCCGAACTGACCTCACCTGAACTGACAACCCTCGAGGTTCCGGCCCGTGAAATGGGACGGCTTGCGGCGGATCACGTCATGCTATCGACGATGCAGCGCCGCCACATCCACCAGCGCGAACTGTCGATCCGCCTCGTGGTGCGCGGCAGCACCGGCACGGCGCCGACCTGAGCCGGGTGCACGGAGCGCTGTCCCCTGCCCGCTCGGTTGCGCTTCGATATGGAAACAGGCCGCTGCATCGAGCCAGCCAGTATCCACCCGCCCGGCAACCAATCGGCGTAAATCGGATCGGGCGGTCGTGCCGAGCGCGGACAGTTACAGGTCGAGGATTTCTTCCTGCTCCTTGCGCAGGCCGGCAATGCGGCGGAGCACTTTCGCGTCGAAACCCAATCCCGCTGCCTGTGTCCACAGGTTGGCCTAAAAGGTTGCCTGAGCCCGTTGTCGGAGACGGCGCGCGACAGCCGCGCCGCTCATCGCTGCCGGATGAGCCTTGAGTGGCAGGCCAGTCGTCGGCGCCACTGGCAATTCAGGGTCATGCGCCGTGGCGCGGCGCAGCGGCGCTACGGGCGGCGCGCTCCTTTTCGACCCGCTCGGTCGCGTCGCGTGCCATGGCGACCGAGCCAATGGCGACGCCGGCCGGGTCCTTGACGAGCGCGAAGGTCATTTCGACATAGAGCTTCCGGCCGCCCTTGCCCACCGCACGCGTCAGCGTCGGGCGTCCGAGCAGCCTCGTGTTGCCGCTGGCGATAGCCGCGTTGAAGCCGGCCCAGTGCGCGGCGCGCAGGTGCTCGGGAATGATCAGGTCCAGGCTGGCGCCCAAGGCTTCGGCCGCGCCGTAGCCGAACAACCGGCTGGCCGCCGCATTCCAGCGCACGATATTGCCGGCGCTATCGGCGTAGATCAGGGCGTCGGAGACCTGCTCGATGATCCAGTCCCCCAGCGCGGGCGTATCGCTCATGATGATTCCCCCAAAATGCGCCGTCACGACGCATCGGCGGCAAACCGACGTTAGCGCTCCGATCGGGGCGGCGGCCATCCGGACCAAGGTATCCTTGTGAAGCCACGGCACGCGGGACTAGACTGGCTGGCGGACCCAGGTTCGCATTATTCAGGAATTTCAGATGAAAAACAGATACATGATGGCGGCACTTCTCGCCGCCCTGCTCGCTGGCACCGGCATGCCGGCCCTCGCCGCAGGCAGCCAGGGGGCGCCCGATAAGCCGGACATGATGTCGCAAGGCATGATGGGTGGCGCCATGATGAAGGGCGACATGATGCAGAAGCGCCCCGCCTCGGACGGTGCGATGAGCTGCGGCATGATGGATGGCCGCATGATGCAGCATGGCGCCATGATGGGCGGCGGCATGATGGACGGTATGATGCGACGCGGCGCGATGGGCGGCATGATGGGTGGCGCTATGATGCCCCAACTCCCCGCCGGCAATGAAAAGCTGCAACTGAAGATGCAGGCCGAGATCATGCAGAAGGTCGGCGAAATTCTCGCCAAATACGCGGATCAGATCGCAGTCAACCCGTAATCGCCGCGATTGCGGGCCTGCGATCGATCGCACCGGCGGGACGGGCGTCGTTGCGCCGCCCGGGCTGAACGCCACGTGCTTCTTCGACCGCGGTCGATGGCGTCGGGGAGAGATCATGGACACGGAATTCTGGTTACAGCGCTGGCGTGACGGGCAAATCGGCTTTCACCAAGCCCGCGTGATGCCCTTGCTGCAAAAACACTGGCCCAGTCTGGCGCTACCGGCCGGCAGCCGGGTTCTGGTCCCTCTGGCGGGCAAGTCCCTCGACATCATCTGGCTCGCGAGCCAGGGGCATCGCGTGCTCGCCGTCGAGTTGTCGGCCGTGGCCGTCGCGCAATTTTTCACCGAGAACCGGCTCACGCCGACGAGCCGCGACTCGTCGCTCGGGCGGCACCACGTCGCCGGCAATATCGAGGTGATCTGCGGCGATATATTCAATCTGGATGCGGCGACCCTGGCCGGCTGCACCGGCGTCTACGACCGTGCGGCACTGGTCGCCCTGCCGCCCGCCATGCGGCCGCGCTACGTCGCGGAGGTCTATGGGCGGTTGCCCGAGCGCTGCCGTGGCCTGCTGCTGACCATCGATTATCCGCAACACGAAATGGACGGGCCGCCCTTTGCCGTCAGCCAGGCCGAAGTCGGCACCCTGTATGGCGAGCGCTGGACGCTCCAGAGCCTGGATGAGCGCGATATCCTGGCGCAGGAGCCGAAGTTCGTCGCGCGCGGCCTCACCCGCATGAGCACGAGCGTCTATCGGCTGGAGCATCGCGCCTGAGGCTTCACATCCATGCGGCCGACATTGGAGTGCATCGATGCAGCACGACAACGCTTCTCGATCGCTGGCATCAGGCTATAGCGTCGCCGCAAAAGCCCTGCACTGGCTGATTGTATTGCTGGTCCTGGCGCAGTTCGTGGTCGCCATCCTGATGCCCGGCATCGGGCGCGATACGGTACTCGAACCGCTCATCGCCCGGCATTTTACGCTTGGCGTGGTCATTTTTGTTGTCATGGCGATCCGGCTGGCGCTGCGCCTGCGCCATCCCGTCCCGCTGGACACGCCTGGCCTGATGGGTTGGGAGCGCTGGTCAGCGAGTGTGACGCACGGCCTGTTCTATTTGATCCTGCTGATCGGACCGTTTCTCGGCTGGGCTTCTGCCTCCGCTCATTCGCTCTCGGTCAACGTGTTCGGCCTCATTCCGCTCCCCAGCATCGCCGCCCCGAAAGCCCGCTGGGCACTCACTGCCGGAGATATTCACACCTACATGATGTGGGCGCTGCTCGCGCTGATTGGGCTGCACGTCACGGCAGCGCTCTATCACCACTTTTTCCGACACGATGACGTGTTGCGGCGCATGCTGCCATCAGCATCACCGCCAGCACCTCGTTGACACCGCCCAGGCGGCAGGCATCGATCTGAACAATATCGATCGCCGATTCCCCTAACGACCTGCCTGACGCTTACACCGTCGCGATCGGCGTTACGGGCGAGCCGACCGCGCCCGGCAGCCTGAGCGGCGGCGCGGTGAGCAGGAAGCGCGAGCGACCGTTCTCGCGCAGCCAGCGCGCCAGATCGGCAAAGTACCACAATTCGCCGAGATGGATGCCTTGCCGGAACAGGCAATGGTTGTGCAGCGGCAGGCCGGGAAAGCTGTCGCCGCTCGCCGGCCGCGCCGGATAGGCTTCCACGGCGTAATTGTCGGCGCAGATCGCCACCAGCCCGCTATCGGTGATCCAGTTCAGCAACCGCTCGTCGCGCCCGTCAAGCACCGAACAGGAGCGTGCCAGAACAGCGCTGTCGGGCTGCTTGTTCATTTCCAGAATCAAATCGGCGAAGCCGGTATAGAGGCACATGAAGTCCCCGGTCTCGACAGTCGCCTTCTGCGTGTCGAGCTGGCGCATCAACTCGTCATAGCCGATGAGCGCGCGCTGGCGGCCATAGGTCTTTTCCAGGTCGACGAGGACGCCGCGCCCCTGCACGCCGGCGGTGGCGAAGCCCTCCATGCTGAGCGCCCTGGCGCCGAAGCCCTCCTTCGCGTCATCCGGCCCGACAATGTCGATGCCGCCGCGATAGCCGTTGTAATAGACCTTCTCCGGCGTGCCGTCGCCATTGGCATCGAACATCTGGCCGACATGGGACAGGCCGTCCCATTGCGTCGAATATTGCAGGTAGAGCAGCACGGCGTCGTCCGAAACGACGTCGCAGAACTGGCCGCAGACATGTGACATGCGGAAATTGAAATTGTGCCCGGGCCCGCGCTTCTCATGCACGAAGACCGGCTCGCGGCGCAGCTCGAACAGCACATTGCCGCCGGGATAGTCGAGCGGCAGGCTCAGCGTGAAGACACGGCCTTCCTGCACCTCGGCGACCGCCTGCTTGCGCCGCGCCGGCGTCAGCAGGTTCAGCTTGCCGATCTGGTCGTCGGGGCCGAACTCGCCCCAATTCGAGCCCTCGGGACGATTGACCCAGCGTTTTGCCGTCATGACCGCGTTCCTCCCCCTGCTGCCGGCACGATGCGCTTCCCGGCCAGCAGCGCGAGAAGCTCACGGAACATCTGCTCCGTATCGATACAGGCGTGAAAACCGGCCTGACGCAGCTTGATGGTGCTGACCAGCGCCGGGCGCGGCGGCCGGGCCGCGCCGGTCGCCATGGTGAAATCGGCATAGTGGTGCGACTGACCGAGAAGCTGCGCCAGCGAAGTCTGCCGCAGGCCATGGCGCGCCACGATGCGCTGCCAGACCGCTTCCTGCGTCGGCAGCCATTCCGCCAGGCGCAAGGGGGCCGCGGGCGCATCCGGCAGGCCGAGCGCGCCGGCAAGTGCCGGCCAGACATCGCGCCAGCAGAAAACGTCGCCATTGGTGATGTTGAACGTCTCGTCGCGCGCCGCCGGCGCCGTGGCCGCCCATAGCAACGCCTCGGCGATCAAGCGGGCATCGACCGCCTCGAGCAGGTAATCCGGGCCGCCGGGATAGGCGAATGGCAGCCCCTCCTCGCGGCAGATGGCACCGAACACGGCAAGCACCGGCGTGATGTTCATCGCGACGCCAACCGCGTCGCCGAACACGACCTGCGGCCGGAAAATCGTCGTGCCGATGCCGTGCGGCATCAATTCGGCGCGCGCCCAATCCTCCTGCAGCCAGTAGAAATTGCAATGGGGATGGCGCGGCCAGCTTTCACGCGCCGGCGACGGAAACGGCCGGATATGCACGCCATAGGCCTTGGTGCCTTGCAGGAAGCTGACATGCTCCAGCGTGCCGGTGGCGCGCAGCGGCGTGAGCAGGTTGGCGAACATGGCGAGGTTGACCGCCATCTGCTTCTCGTCGCGCCAGCCCTCGATCAGGCCTGGCTTCTCGTAGAGCGCCGCGTAGACGACATGGCTGACGCCGCCGATGCGCGCCACCAACGCGCGGCAGGCGGCGGCATCGGTGAGATCGAGCGCATGATGCTGGCAGGCGATGCCGGCCGGCAGATCGGGCGGGCGGCGCGAGACGGCGACGACCTCGAAGCCGGCCCGCGCGAAGGCCGCGAGCGCCGGTTGTCCGATGACGCCCGAGGCGCCGGCGATGAGCACCCGTGCCATGGCCGGCTACCGGCGCTGGTCGAAGCGGCGCCCGGCGAGATCGGCCGCGATATTGACCTTCTGGATATCGATTGCGCCCCCAGCGATGCCCCACCCCCAGGAATCGCGGAAGCGCTGTTCCATGCCATACTCCCTGGCGTAGCCGTAGCCGCCCATCAGTTGCAGCGCGGCGCCGGTCACCTCGCGGGTCATCTCGTTGGCGAAGCATTTCGCCATCGCGGCCTCGCGCGATATCGGCAAGCCGGTGCCCGCGTTGGCCGCGGCGCGATGGATCATCAGGCGGGCCGCCTCGACCTTGAGCGCCATCTCGGCCAGCCTGATCTGCACGGCCTGGAAATCGACGATCGGCTTGCCGAACTGCCGGCGCTCCTGCACATAGGCGGTGACCTGATCGAGCGCGCCGGCCGCGACGCCGAGCGCCATGGTCGCATTACCGAGCCGCTCGATATTGAACAGCCCCATCAGGCTGGCGAAACCGCCCGGCCCAACCAGCAGGTGCTCGCGCGGCACGCGCACATTGTCGAAATGCATGTCGGCCGAGGGCACGCCACGGAACCCCATCAGGGCCTCCTGCGCACCGAAGCTCAGCCCCGGCGTATCGCGCTCGACGAAGACCGCGCCGATGCCCTTGGCGCCCGGCACGCCATCGAAGCGACAGAACACGACATAGCCCTCCGAATGGCCGGCGCCGGAACACCAGCGCTTGGCGCCGTCGATGACGATCTCGCTGCCCTCGAGGCGGGCGCGCGTGGAGAGATCGGTCAGCGCCGTGCCGGCATCGGGCTCCGACATCGAGATCGCCACCAGCATGTCGCCGGCCACGACCCTGGGCACGACCCGATCGCGCAAGGCCGGCTCACCAAGGCTTTCCACGATGCGCACCGGCCCGGTGCAGCATTCGAAGACCGGAAAGGCGACGCCGACCGAGACCTTGGCGAATTCCTCCATCACCAGCAGCGCGTCGAGGAGCGGCAGGCCGAGCCCGCCATGCGCCTCGCCGGTGTTGACGCCGAGAAAGCCGAGTTCGGCATAGCGCTTGAGCCAGGCGTGCGGCACCGGCACGCTCGTCTCCTCGACGGTGCGCGCGAGTGCCGCGAGTTCATTGCGGGCGAAGCGCCGGGCGCTATCCTGCAGGGCACGCTGCTGTTCGTTCAGGGTAAAATCCATGGCGTCCTCCCAGGGCCAAATGTCGGCAATGGCGAGCCTCAGGCGGCGTAGACGAAGCGCCCGTTGGCAATGACGGTTGCCTCGCGCGCCGCGACGCGGCACCGAAACGCCGCCTCGCCCGTCGCTTCGCGCCAGATTTCGGTGGTGATGGCTTCGCCCGGAAAGACCGGCGCCGAGAAACGCGCCTCGATGGCCCGGAACCGCGCCGGATCGTAATCGCACAGGCCCTTCATCAGCGCATGGCCGGCGATGCCGTAGGTGGCGAGCCCGTGCAGGATCGGCTGCGGATAATTCGCCTTGCGGGCAACCGCCGGGTCGCAATGCAGCGGGTTGAGATCGCCGGAGAGCCGGTAGATCAGGGCAAGCTGCGCATGCGTCGGCAAGGTGACCACCAGATCGGCGGCGCGTTCCGGCGTCGGGTGTGGGCTGTGCCCTCCCGCCGGCTTGCCGCCGAAGCCGCCATCGCCACGGCAGAACACCGTCTGCAACAGCGTGGCGATCAACTCCCCGTCCTCGGCCGCCTTGATCTGGCGCTCGACATAGACCAACGCGCCCTTGCCGGGCCCCTTGTCGACAATATCGACGATGCGCGTGCGCCCGGTGATCTCGCCTTCCGGCGCCAGCGGCCGGTGCAGCACCATCGCCTGCTCGCCATGCACGACCTTGACCCAGTCGATGCCGGTGTCGAGGTCGCGCATCCAGAAGCCGGGATAAGCCAGCACATTCGCCATGGTCGGCACGGCGGCGAGCCTGGTTTCATCGACGAAACGGAGCTCGCCCTCGTTGAGGGGATCGAGCCCGTAGCCGGTGCCGAGCGCATAAAGGATGCTGTCGCGCGCCGTGTAGCGCTGGCGGATTTCCGGGAAGGACAGCGCGAGGAGCTTGTCGGGATCGAGCGCCATTCTCGCGTCCCTCAGACCGGGTCCCAGGAGAACACGTCGGCCGAGCGCTCGAGCGGCGTGAGCGAGGATTTGAACGCGCCCGGCAGTTCGTGCGCCAGCGCCTCCGCCGTCCAGCCGCCAGCATGGTGCAAGCTGCGCACCGGCCGGGGCTGGCTCATCAGGAAGACCTCGTTGTTGCGCACCGCGAAAATCTGCCCCGAAATATCCTTGGCGGCGTCCGAGACCAGGAAAACCGCCATCGGCGCGATCTTGTCCGGCGTCATCTGCTTCAACGCCGCGACGCGTACCTTGTCGGCCTCGGTCTCGGTCGGGATGGACGACACCATCCGGCTCCAGGCGAAGGGCGCGATGCAGTTCGAGCGCACGTTGAAGCGCTGGAGATCGAGCGCGATGGCGCGCGACAGGCCGACAATGCCGAGCTTGGCCGCCATGTAATTCGCCTGGCCGAAATTGCCGACGAGCCCGGCGGTCGAGGTCATGTGCACGAAGGCGCCGCTTTCCTGCTTGCGGAAATGCGCCGCGGCCGCGCGGCTGACATTGAACGAGCCGTTGAGATGCACGGCGAGCACCGCCTGCCACTCCTCGGTGGCCATGCGATGGAAGATCGCGTCGCGCAGGATGCCGGCATTGTTCACCACGATGTCGATGCGGCCGAAACTGTCGAGCGCCTGCTGCACGATGCGCGCGGCGCCGGCCGGATCGCTGACGGAATCGCGGTTGCCGACCGCCTTGCCGCCGGCCTTGACGATGGCGCTCGCCGCTTCATCGGCGGCGGAGGCGTTCTCGACCTCGCCATGCAGCGTGACGCCGATATCGTTGACGACGACGGCAGCGCCCGCCCTGGCAAGCCCCTCGGCCAATGCCCGTCCCACGCCCTGGCCGGAGCCGGTGACGATCGCCACCTTGCCGGCAAGGAGGCCTGCCTGCGCCGTGGAATTTCCGCTAGTCATGATGCTAAAATCCTTCGTTGATTGGTCACAGCGTGGCGGCGCTGCCGAGAATGGCCGTCGCCTGGCTTGAAAGCACGCCGCCATTGGCGTGAGCCAGCGCCACCTCGCAGCCGGCAACCTGCCTGGCGCCGCAGATGCCGCGCAGTTGCGCGACGGCCTCGACCAGGGTGAACAGCCCGTACATGCCGGGGTGATTGCAGGACAGGCCGCCGCCATTGGTGTTGACCGGCAGGGAGCCGTCGGGCGCGATGGCGCCGCTGGCGATGTAGGGGCCGCCCTCCCCCTTGGCGCAGAAACCCAGATCCTCCAGGAACATCAAGGTGGTGATCGTGAAGGCGTCATAGACCATGACGTGATCGATATCGCGCGGGCCGAGCCCCGCCGCCGCATAGGCGCGCTGCCCCGATTCAACCGCCGCGGTCGTCGCCAGATCCGGCATCGCCGCGATCTGGCGGTGGCTGACCGCCGTCCCGGTGCCGAGCACATAGACAGGGGCCGCCTTCATATCCATGGCGCGATCGGCGCGGGTCAGGACCAGCGCCGCGCCGCCATCGGTCACCAGGCAGCAATCGGCCTTGCTCAGCGGGTCGCTGATCATGCGCGCGCCCAGCACCGCGTCGCGCGTCAACGGGCCGCGCGCGAAGGCATCCGGGTTGAGATTGGCCCAGGCACGGGCCGAGAGCGCAACCTCGGCAAGCTGCTCGCGCGTGGTGCCGTAGGTATGCATGTGCCGGGAGGCGGCAAGCGCATAGCTCGAGATCGGGTAACGCGGCCGGTAAGGCGCCTCATAGGGCTGCGGGTCCGGCATCGAGACGAGGCGGCCGCCGGCGCTAAGCTGGTTCGAGCCGTAGACGATGAGCGCGACGTCGCACAGGCCGTGCGCGAGCGCCGACACCGCCGCCTGGAGATGGAACAGGAAGGAGGCGCCGCCAACCATGGTGCCGTCGGCATGGCGCGGCCTGATGCCGAGCTTCTCCGCCATGTTGAGCACCGGCAGGCCCGACGAGGAAATGGCACAGAACAGGCCGTCGACATCCTTCAGACCAAGACCGCAGTCTTCCAGCGCCAGGATCGCCGCCTCTTGCGCCTGGTCGAACGGCGTGCGCCCGGGCGCGTTCCAGCGCCTTGTGTTGCCGATGCCGACAACCGCAACCTGCCCGCGCAGCGCCGTCATGGCTGGTGCTCCACCGGCTTGAACACGACATGCGGCTCGGGCTCCGGCGCGATGCGCGCCATGACCTTCATGCCGATCGCAACCGCCTCCGGCGCAAGCCCCTCGACACGGCTCATCATCCGCGGCCCCTCGGCCAGCGCGACGATGGCCACGTTGTAATCGCCTTCGCGCGCCCGCACCGTGGTGGTGGCGTAGACCTCGCCCGCGCCACTGACCGCGACCCAGGCAAGGTCGGGCGAGCCGCAAGCCAGGCAGACCAGCCCCGGCGGGCAGCGCATGGCCCCGCAAACGCGGCAACGCTGCAACCGGAAACGCCCCTCGGCAAGGGCGGCATTGAAGACGTCATCAGGGCCAGGCCTATCGAAACGCGGGTCGGCACTCATGCGACCTGCTCCTTGCGCGCGAAGGCGAGCCCACAGGCCGGCGCTTCGTGCCAGACGGCCGTCACAGGCGCCCATGGCGCCAATCGGGGAGGTGTTGTCGACATGACCTCAAGTTAGATACGTTTTGGTATGTTTAGCAAGCCCCCATCACCACCCCCCTTATCCACGCGGCAAATCAGGAACCAACTGGCTGCAGGAAGGCATTTCGATGGGCAGCGACCGCCCCATTGACTTCAAAAGATACTTATCAGTATGTTGCTCGCGACAAGAAGCAAAAATCCGTTTTCGACAGGGAGGACATGCAGATGGTATCGAGAGCTCAGATCAGCCGCCGCGGCTTCGCGCTCGGCACGGTTGCCGCGCTTGCCGCGACAGGGCCGGCGCTTGCCCAGGCCGGCGGCCCCGTGAAGGTCGGCGTGATCTTCCCGCTCAGCGGCGGCGCCGGCCCGCAGGGCCAGCATGTCACGCAGGCCATCCAGGTCATGGCGGCGCTGATCAACGCCAAGGGCGGCGTGCTGGGACGCCAGATCGAGATCGTGTCGCGTGACGATGAATCGACGCCGGCGATCGGCGTCTCGCGCGCCAATGAACTGATCTCGGCCGGCGTCTCGGTGATCATCGAGGGCTGGAACAGCCCGGTGACGCTGGCGATGCAGCCGGTGATCAACCGCGCCGGCATCCTCGACATCACCGCGATCTCGAAGGCCGACCCGATCCTTTCGGGCGAGGGCAATCCGCTCGCCATCCGCCTGAACAGTTCGAACTCGCAGGACGGCGCCGTCATTGCCGATTACGTCGCCAAGGTCGCCAAGGCGAAGCGCATCGCCTTCCTGACCGAGAACGATGCTTACGGCAACGGCGCGCAAGCCTCGATCGAGGCAGAACTCAAGAAGCTCGGCTATGCCTATGAAAAGGTCGCGGAAGAGAAGTTTCCGTTCACGCAGGCCGATTTCCGCGTTGCGCTGACCAGCGTGCGCGCCGCCAACCCCGAGGTCACCATCGCCATCAACGCCAATGAAGGGCTCGGCATGCCGGCACTGATCCGCCAGGCCAAGCAGAGCCGCCTGCCCGGCAAGCTGGTGGCGGCGGTCGGCACGATCGCGCCGAGCGTCATCAGCGTGGCGGGCGACGCCGCCGACGGGCTGATCGGCGCGGACATCTATTTTCCGAACGTCGAACCGTTCGCGTCCAACCCGGCCAACAAGGAATTCGTCGCCAAGACGCAAGAGATGTTCAAGTACGAGCCCGACAAGTTCATGGCGCTTGGCGCCGGTGCGCTGCAGGCATGGGCGATGGCGGTGAACGAGGTGAAGTCGCTCGACAAGGAGCCGGTCGCCAAGCGCATCCGCGGCGGCTCGTTCAAGAACACCATTTTCGGCGAGATGGATTTCGAGCCGAACGGCCAGTTGAAGAGCCGGCACTACCTGTTCACGGTGAAGGGCCAGAAGCTCGTGGTGGACACCAAGCCGAACTGAGCATGTCTCGCGGCGGAATCGGCCGGGGGCGGGCATTTCGCGATGCATCTGCCCGCCCTGCGGCATCGTTGCCCTCTTACCCGATCGGATAGCGGTGATGCCAGACGCTTCCCCATCGTTGCTTCAGGTCGAGGGGCTGAGTGTGCGCTACGGCGCGCTGGTCGCCCTCGAGGCGGTCGACTGGCAGGTCGGCCCGGGTGAAATCCTCGGCATTATCGGGCCGAACGGCGCTGGAAAATCGTCATGCTACGATGCCGCGACCAATCTCGCGCCGCGGAGCGGCCGCGTGGTGCTCGACGGCGAGGACATCACCGAGGTTCCCGCCAACGGGCTCGCCGCGCGCGGCCTGAAGCGGGCCTTCCAGCAGAACGCGTTTTTCCACGACCTCACCGTGGCCGAGAACATGCTGACCGTGCTGCAGGATCGGCACGGCACGGGGCTGCTGACGGCGATTTTCATGCCGTGGCGCGAGGCCGCGCGCCGGCGCCGGGCAATGGACGCCGCGCGCGCCCTGCTGCTGCGCTTCGCCATCCCGGAAAGCGCGCATGCATTGAAGCCGGGCAACATCTCCTATGGCGCGCAGCGCCTGCTCTCGATCGCGCTGGCCTATGGCAGCGGCGCCCGCGTGCTGATGCTGGACGAGCCGGCGGCCGGGCTCGGCGGCGCCGACATCGCCAAGCTGATCGCGCTGCTGCGCGAACTCAAGGCGGAAGGCCTGGCGCTGGTGGTGATCGAGCACCACATGGACCTGATCATGGCGGTGGCCGACCGCATCGCGGTGCTGGACCAGGGGCGCCTGATCGCCACCGGCACGCCACGGGAAATCCAGGCCGATCCGCGCGTGCTCGAAGCCTATCTCGGGCGCGCGGCATGAACCCGACCATGGAAAACGCGATCATCGAGGCGCGCGATCTCACCGTTACCTATGGCGGCAACCAGGCGCTCGCCATCCCACATCTGGCGGTCGGGCGCGGCGAGCTCGTCGGCGTCGTCGGCGCCAACGGCGCCGGCAAATCCTCGCTGGTGAATGCGTTGCTCGGCTGGTCACGCGGTGCGCCGCGCGTCACCGGCACGGTGTATCTGGCGGGCGAGGATATTTCCCGCCTGCCGACCTTCGTACGCGTGCGCAAGGGGCTGCTGCTGATCCCCGAAGGCAAGCTGGTCTTCGGCACGATCAGCGTCGAGGACAACCTCCTGAGCGTCGGCGCCATCGAAGCGAAGGGGCGGCATCTCTATTCCATCGCCGAGATCTACGATCTGTTCCCGCGCCTGAAGGAGCGCCGCCACCATCTTGGCGCCGAGCTTTCGGGCGGCGAGCGGCAGATGCTCGGCATCGCGCGTGCACTTCGGCTCGGCCCGAGCGCGCTGCTGCTCGACGAACCCTCGATCGGGCTGGCGCCACGGCTTGTCTCGACCGTGCTCGCAACCGTCAGGCAGCTTGCCGATGCTGGGCTCGCCGTCCTGCTCGTCGAGCAGAATGTGCGCGCTGCCATCGAGGTCGTCGACCGGCTCGTCCTCATCGAGCGCGGCCGCATCGTCGCCGAGGGGCCGGCCGCCGCGATGCGCGACGATCCGCGCATCGCCGAAGCCTATCTGGGAGCGCATGCGGCATGAACCTCGCCCAGCAACTCCTCAACGGCATCGTGCTCGGCCATGCCTATGCCCTGCTGGCGATCGGCTGGACGGTGCTGCTCGGCGTGGCGCGGCTGGTCAATTTCGGCCACGGCCAGATGTATATGCTCGGCGCCTTCGTGACCTGGTATGCCGGCGCGCGGCTCGGCATGCCCTATCTCGCGGCCGGTGCCATGGCGATCACCGCCGGCATGGTCATCGGCTACATCATGCAGCGCATCATGCTCAGGCTCACGCTGAAGCAGGATCTCGTGACGATCATGATCGTGACGCTCGGCTTCGGCTATGTGCTGCAGGGCGCCGCCGGCCTGGTGTTCGGCTCGACCGGCCAGATCCTCGAGACGCCGCTGTCGCGCATCGACATCTACTGGGGCGATTTGTGGTTCACCTGGCAGGACATCGCCATCATCGTGGTGGCGATGCTGTTCTTCGCGGCGCTGAAATACGTCATCGAACACACTGGCGTCGGCCGCATCGCGCGCATGGTGGCGGAGGACCCGGCCCTCGCCCTGCTCTCCGGCATCAACGTGAAAAGGGTCTATCTCGGCGTGTTCGCCTTCGAGGGCGCGGCGGTGGCGCTGGCGGCCGTGATGGTGGCGCCGCGCACGCCGATCCTGACCTCGATGGGTTTCGACGAAGTGATCATCACCTTCGCCGTCGTCGTCCTCGGCGGCATCGGCAGCATCGCCGGCTCGTATTTCGCCGGGCTGGCGCTTGGCTTGTTCACCGCGTTCTTCGGCGCGTTCGTCGCGCCCGCCTATACCACGGCGGCGGCCTTCGCCGTGCTGATCGCGGTGCTGGCGATCAGGCCGCGCGGCTTCGCCGCCGCGCCGGGGAGCCGGTGATGCCGACGCCGCTCCGCCTCCTGCTCATTGCCGGCGTGGCCGTCGCCGGGCTGTTCCTGCCGGCGCTCGCCGGTGGCTCGCCGGCGATCTACAGCGCGGCGGTGCTGATCGCCATCTTCGCCGTGATGTCTTATGGGCTCGACACCATCGTCTCCGATCTCGGCGAGGTCAGCCTGGCCCATACCGTCTTCTTCGGCATCGGCGCCTATGTCACCGCCCTGCTTTCGGTGCGGCTCGATCTCGGGCCGATCGCGACCTTGCTCGGCACCATCGTCGCCGCGCTGATCGCGGCGGGCGTGCTCGGCCTGATCACGCTGCGGCTGCGCGAATTCGTGTTCTCGCTCGTCACCTACGCGGTCGCGGTCGTGGCGATCACCGTGGCGTCGAGCTGGTCGTTCATCGGCGGCTCGGACGGGCTGCGCGGCATTCCGCCCTTCGAACTGCCGCTGATCGGCTTCACGGCCAAGGATGACGCCGCGCTCTGGCCGGTCGCCTACGTGCTGCTGCTGGCGACGCTCTACCTGATGCACGCCTTCAGGCGCTCCCGGCTCGGCCATGCCGCGATCATGGTGCATCTCAACCCGCGCCTCGCCACGATGTCGGGCATCGCGCCGCAGAGAACCCGCCTGCAGATTTTCCTGCTCTCGGCGCCGATCACCGCCGCCGCCGGCTGGCTTTACGCCTACCAGCGCGCCTTCGTCAGCGCCGACGTGCTGGAGACCTATTTCCTGATCCTGATGCTGACCGCCGTCGTGCTGGTCGGGCGGCGCCGGCTGCTCGCCCCGCTGATCGGCGTCATCATCATCCAGGTGCAGGAGAAATTCTTTCCGTTCGGCGGCTATGTCGACAAGATCATCCTCGGCAGCATCCTTATCCTTGTGCTGGCCTATCTGCCGAACGGCCTCGCGGGCCTGATCGCGCCGCTCGTCGCGGCCGGGCGCCGCGCCGTGGCGCGCAAAGCCGCTCCCTCACCCTCGAACACCGAAGCATGACACGAAAGGTCATCATGATGTCCGCCGCAACGCCCGTGATCTGGCAACCCGAACTGACAGCCGAGGCGGAAGGTTGGCGCCGCACGGCCGAAGATCTGAGCAAGGCGCATTTCGCGCCACTCGCCGCCGAGATCGACCGCGACCAGCGCTATCCGTCGGAAAATGTCACTAGGCTGGTCGAGAGCCGCATCGCCGGGCTGTTCATTCCGGCAGCCTATGGCGGCGTCGGCGCGAGCCTGACCGCGACCATCGCGGCGGTCGAGACCATCGGCATGGCGTGTTCGTCCACGGCGGCGATCGTGTGCGCCTGCCAGTTGGGCGCGTTTCCGGTGCTGCTCGCCGGCCGCGAGGACCAGAAGAGCTTCTATCTCGGGCGCATGACCAAGGGTATCGCGACCAGCTTCGCGCTGTCCGAGCGCAGCACCGGCTCGGACGCGGCCGCAATCGCCGCCACGGCAACGCGCGAGGGCGAGAACTGGCGCATCCGCGGCGAGAAATACTGGATCGGCAATGGCGGCATCGCGCGCTACTACGTGGTGTTCGCCAAGACCGACCCATCCGCCGGCGGCCGTGGCATCTCGGCCTTCATGGTCGACCAGGAAGCCGACGGCGTGGCGATCGACGAACTCGCCGACAAGATGGGCATTCGCGCCACGCAGACCTCGAACCTCAAGCTCGATACGCTGGTGCCCGACAGCGCGCGCATCGGCGAGGTCAATCGCGCGCTGCGGCTCGCCTTCCAGACCCTGAATGTCGGGCGCATCATGGTGGCGGCGCAAAGCCTCGGGCTGGCGCTCGCCTGCTACAGGGAGGCGGCGACACGCGCGGCTGCGCGCCAGGCCTTCGGCACGGCGATCATCGACAATCAGGGCATCGGCTACAAGCTCGCCGACATGGCCACGGAAATCTCCGCCGCGCGCATGATGCTGTACGAGGCGGCGCGCGCCTATGATGCCGGCCGCGACGTCGCCAATCTCGGGGCGATGGCCAAGCTGTACGGCTCGGAAGTCGCCCACCGCGCCGCCGACGCAGCGGTGCAGATCTGGGGCGGCTTCGGCTATTGCAAGCCGAACGTGGTCGAGCGGCTGTATCGCGACCAGCGCATCCTCGAAATCTACGAGGGCACCTCCGAAATCCAGCGCCTCGTGCTGGCGCGGGCCGTGCGCAAGGAAGCCGAGGCGATGATCGGCACCCAGGACGCATGATGGATCCCGTCAAAACCACCGTACGACACGAAGACGCCAACGAGTCGCGCCAGGAGATCATCGGCGCCGCCGCCGAGGTGTTCATGGAATTCGGCTACGCGGCGAGCACCATCGATGCCGTCGCCGACCGGCTCGGCGCGACCAAGGGGCGCGTCTACCACTATTACCGCAGCAAGGCGGAACTCTATTTCGACGTGCAGATCGCGGCGATGGAGAACCTGCTCGCCCAGATCGAGCCGCTCGCCCGCGCCGAGGGCTCGCCGGTCGAACGGCTGCGGCGCATGGGGCTGCGCCATACCGAGGTGCTGCTGACGGAATCGGCGACGCAGAAAGTGGCCGTGCAGGGGCTGGAGCGCAATCTGCTCACCGCCGCCTCGGCGCGCAACCTCAAGACGCTGCGTCGCATCGTGCGCATGCGCGACGAGTACGAGCAGCTCTTCGCCGAAGTGATCGACCAGGGCATCCGCAGCGGCGATTTCGTCGACCTGCCGCCACGGCTCGCCACCAAACCGTTCTTCGGCACGCTCAATTGGGTCACGGTCTGGTTCTCGCCGCGCAAGCTCCAGAAGCCGGAAGACATCAAGGCGATCGCCACCATCCTGACCGATTTTGCCTTGCGCGGCATGTTGAAGGAGCCGCAATCATGAACCAGCCGAGCCAACGCCCGTTTTCCGATACGATCTGGGACGAGGCCGAAACCTGGTCGCGCGACCGGATCGAGGCGTTCCAGCTTGCCGCCCTCAAGCGGCAGCTTGCCAGCGTCGGCCGCAACAGCCGGCATTATGCCCGCGTCTTCAAGGAAAGCGGTTTCGAGCCGGGCGATTTTCGCAGCTTCGGCGACCTCTCCGCCCTACCACTCACTCGCAAGGCGGATTACCTCGCCGGGCTGGCGGAGGCCCCGCCCTTCGGCTCGCTCGCGGCGATCGACCTCAAGGACGCCGCGCGCGTGCATTTCTCGTCCGGCACCACGTCACGGCCGACGCCGGTCTTGTGGACAAGCGCCGATCTCGCGCGCTGGGCCGACCTTTACGCACGGTTCTTCTATGCCCAGGGCCTGCGCCGGGGCGATGTCTTCCAGTGCATGTTCAACTATGCCTGGTTCGTCGGCGGGCTCGGCGCGACCTCCGGCGCCGAGCGGATCGGCGCGCTGGTCATCCCCGGCTCGTCGGGCGACACCAAGCGCCAGATCGAGACGATTTTCGAGTATGGCACCAAGGCTGTCGTCGGCACGCCGTCCTTCATGGCGCATCTGGCGGAAACCGCCGAGGCGATGGGCGTCGACCTGCCGTCTTCCACGGTCAGCATGGTGTGCGTCGGCGGCGAGCCCGGCGCCAGCATTCCCGGTACGCGCGAGCGCATCGAGCGGCAATGGGGCGCCAGGATGTTCGATTGCTACGGCGCGCTCGAGTGCCAGCCGATCGCCTGGGACTCGGCCCTGCAACTCGGCCCGCAACTGGCCGAGGACTACATCCACACCGAGATCCTCGATCCCGACACGCTGGCGCCGGTCGGCGATGGCGAGCGCGGCGTGCTGGTGCTGACCCATCTCGACAAACAGGCCTGCCCGCTGGTGCGCTGGTGGACCGGCGACGTGGTGGTGCGCGACAGCCGGCCGACTCCGGACGGGCGCACGCATGCAAGGCTGGTCGGCGGCGTGCTCGGGCGCGCCGACGACATGCTGATCATTCGCGGCGTCAACCTGTTCCCCACGGCGGTCGAGGATATCGTGCGCGCCTTCCCCGGCACCACGAACGAGTATGTTCTGGTCGTCGACGATTCTGTGAAAGACCCGAAAACCGGCTTCCTGACCGGCGTCCGGCTGCGCGTCGAGCGTGCCGACGATGCGCCCGCCGATCTCGGCGAGCAACTCGCCGCCCGGTTGCGCGACGTGCTGAAGGTACGCGTCCATGTCGAGGTGCTGGCGGCCGGCACGCTGCCGCGCACCGTGCACAAGGCCAAGCGCGTGATCCGGGAATAGCCATGACAGCGCCCCAGCCCCTGCGCGGCAAACGCGTGATCGAACTGGCACAGTTCATCGCCGGGCCGACTGCCGCGCAGTTGCTGGCGGATTTCGGCTCTGAGGTCGTGAAGGTCGAGACGGCGACGGGCGACGGCTCGCGCCATCTGCCGGGCACCGCGCATGGCAGCGTGTATTCGCGCAGCTTCAACACCTCGAAGGCGAGCCTCGTCATCGATACGCGCGACCCGGCCGGGCGGGCACATCTCGACGAGTTGCTGAGCGGGGCCGATGCGCTGGTCTGCAATGTCGCGCCGGGCGCGCTGAAGCGGCTGGCGCTCGATGCCGACAGCATCCGGCAACGCTTCCCGCATCTCGTGGCGACGCTGATCTCCGGCTACGGCCAGCAGGACGAGCGCACCTGCATGGACACCATCGCGCAATGCGAAAGCGGCTTTGCCTGGCTGAATGGCGCCGAGGACGGCACGCCGCGCGTTTCGACCTCCTGGCCGACGGATTTCTTCTCGGGCCTGTATGCCGGCCTCGCCACGGCCATGGCGCTGGCCGATGGCGCGCGCACCGAAGGCTGCATCGTCGACATCGCCATGATGGAGGTGGCAACCGCCATGCTGCTCGGCCCGGCAGCCCTGCTGATCAGCGAGGGCGGCACGCCGGGCGCGCCCACCGGCAACCGCGACCGCGCCTCCTGCCCTTCCGGGATTTTCCCGTGCGCGGACGGGCACGTCTATATTTACGGCGGGCTCGATCCGTATTGGGCCAAGCTCGGCCCGCTGGTCGGCGGCCCTCCCGCCAGCCTGCCCGAGCGCATGGCGCAGAGCGCGCTGTTCGAAGGTACGGTCAGTGCCTGGACCGGAAACCGGCCGCAGGCAGCGGTGCTGGCCGAAATGGCGCGGCTCGGCATCCCGGCCGGCCCCGTGCGCCACCCCTCGGATGCGTTGGCGCTGATACGGGCGACGCGCCCCGGCGCCGTCTCTCACGCGCTGGCGAGCGGCGAGCATGTGCCGGCCTTCCCGGCCCTGTTCGATGGCGAACGGCTGCGGCGGCGGCCTGCGCCGCGCGTCGGCGGGGCGCGGCGCGATGCATGAGACACCGACCGGAAGGGACATCCGATGAACGACACACGCTTCGACCTCGCCAGCCTGCAAGTGCTGAAACCCGATGCGCTCGCCGGGCGCTCGGCCCTGGTCAGCGGCGCCGGCTCCGGGATCGGCCGCGCCATCGCCGTCAGGCTGGCATCGCTCGGCATGCGCGTGTTCGGCACCGGGCGCCGGGCCGAGATGCTGGAGGAAACCGGCGCGCTTTGCCAGGGTCTTTCAGGCCGGTTCGCCTACAAGCCGTGCAATGTGCGCGACGTCGCGGCGGTCGAGGCGCTGGTTGACGAGGTCGGCACGGCACAAGGCATCGACCTGCTGGTCAACAATGCCGGCGGGCAGTTCTTCGCGCCCGCGACCGAGATCAGCCGGCGCGGCTGGGATGCGGTGATCGACCTCAACCTGTCGGCGGTGTTCACCGTCACCAGGGCCGCCTATCCGTTCCTGAAGGCGGCGCGCGGCGCGGTCGCCAGCATCTCGCTGTCGGGCGTCGATCGCGGTTCGATGGGGCTGTCCCATTCGATCGCGGCACGCGCCGGCGTGCTCGGCCTGACGCGCTCGCTGGCGCTCGAATGGGCGAAAGACGGCATCCGGTTGAATTGCATCGGACCGGGCGCGGTCATCACCGAGGGGTTTGCCGGCGAGGCGGCAAAGCCGATGCGCGACCGGCTCACCGCCGCGATCCCGATGGGCATCACCACGACGGTGGAGGAAGTCGCCGAACTGGTGGCGTTCCTTGCGAGCCCTGCCGGGCGCCTGATGACTGGACAGTTGATCCAGATCGACGGTGCCGCGCATCTCGGCACCGGGCTGCACATGATCGACGCCTGATTCGGCGCTGCGCCATCTTTTATCTTGACGCATTTTCTTGTCGAAGAACCGGCATCCACTTCTTCGGAAAATGCATTAGCCCAATAGCTTGAAGGGAATGCCCGACGCCAGCGCCGCGACGTAGCGCCGTTTCTGGTAGAGTCCGTTCAGCGAAACGCGCGGCAGGGCGGTCGGGGCGCGCAGGCGCTTTTCCGACAGAACGCCCGGCTTCGTGGTCACCGCGACCCGGAAGCCATGCGCGGCGGCGGCGGCATATTCCCGTTCACCCGCCGCCGCCTTGCCGCCATAGGGGTAGCAGAAGGCGACCGGCGGCTGCCCGGTCAGTTCGACGACCTTGGCGGCGGAACCGGCGATCTCGGCCGCAAGCCGCTCCGGCGGCAGCCGTTTCAGGTTGAGATGGTTCAGGGTATGCGCGCCAAGCGTGGCGAGCGGGTCCTGCACGAGGCGGCGCAACTCCGGCTCGGCCATGACGAGACGATCGACGATCCCCACGGGATCGATGCCATGAGCGACCGCGAGCCGGTCGATCCGCGCCACGGCCTCATCCTCGTCGCATGTCGCGACGAACCGGCACAGCCGCTGGAAGGCATCGAATTTCGCCAGCATGCCCGCGGTGCGGACCTGCTCGACGCCCTCGCCGAAATCGAAGGCGAAGCTGGGCACCTCCCGAAGCACCGCTTCCACGGTCTCCCACCAAATGGTGCGCGTGCGCTCGATGAAGCCTCCGGTGACGAAGACGGTGAACGGCACCTCGAAGCGCCTGAACACCGGTTGCGCGAACTCGGCATTGTCCCGGTAGCCGTCATCGAGCGTGAAACAGACGAAACGCCGCGTGTCGGCCGTATCGGCAAGCAGACCCGGCAAGGCCGCCAGCGGCACCGGCGTCAAGCCACGTTGCCGGCAGAACGCGATGGTTTCGGCAAGAAATTCCGGTGTTATCTCGAGCAGGGCGTTGGGCCGGAATCTCGCGCTGCCGCGAGGGCGGACGTGGTGCAGTGTGAAGATCAGGCCACGCTCGGCAACGGACGGAAACAGTTGCGCGGCCCCCGAAAGCGCCACCAGTTCCAGCCCGGTCCGGATGGCGGCTCCTTTAGCAACATGCCTGCTCAACCGCTTTGAAAACGACACCTCGGCCTGCCCCTCCCCGGGGCTTTCTGCCCCGCAAGCTGCGACCCTTGACAGAAATTTCTTTCAAAAAGCTTTGCTCAAGCCGCGCATACGTCCAGCATCACACGGCACAGCGCAGCCGCCGTATCCGGCCAACGCGGCAGGTGAGCAGCGTGCCGCCAGGCGGCATCCGCCAATCGGCGCCGGGCCGGCACGTCGCCGAGCAGGTGACCGAGCGCTTGCGCAAGCGCGCCCGCTTCGCCGGCCGGAACCAGCAACCCTGCCTCGGGCGGCATCGTATCGGGGATCGCACCGGCCCGCGTGGCGACCACCGGCAGGCCGCGCGCCAGCGCCTCCGTCAGCACCATGCCGTAGCCCTCATGGAGCGAAGCCAGCACGAAAACGTCGGCGCGCGCGTAAGCGCGCTGCAACTCGGCCGCGTTGAATTGGCCAACGAGGCTGATACGGCTTTCGAGCCGGTGCGCGGCGATGGCATGGGCGACGCGGGCCGCTTCGGCGCAATCGTGATCGGTCGCGCCGACGATTTCGGCCTGCCACATCTGCCCGGCAAGGGCGGCAAGGGCCTCGACGAGGACGGTATAGGCCTTGCGCGGGATCACGGCGCCGACCGAAAGGATCACCGGCACGGCACCGCTGCCGGTTGCGCGCGAGGCCGGCGCGACGCCGGGCAATGCAACCGTGATGCGCGCGGCCGGCACCGCATAATCGGCAACGAGCGTTCGTGCAGTAGACGGGCTGGTGGCAATCACCGCCCGCGCCTCGGCGAGCGCCGCGCGTTCGCTCAGCCGCAGCGCAGCGGCACGATCGGGCGGGAGGCCGCTCTCGAGCGCCAGCGGATGATGCACCAGCGCAACGAAGCGGCGGCCCGAACCGCGCAACAGATCTGCCGGCAGCGCGCCGAAGGCAAGCCCGTCGACCAGGATCGGGCACTCGGCCGGCACGCTGGCAAAGGCCGCCGCCGTCTCGCGCAGGCTTCGCGCAGATGGGGCCGGAAAATCATCCGGCAACGCCAGATGCCTGACCCTTACGCCCCGGTCTCCGCAGGCGGCGATCACCGCGCGATCATAGGCATAGCCGCCGGTCGGCCGGTCGAGATCGCCCGGGACCGCAAAGGCGAATGCGCTCAAAGCAGGGGGCCCTCATAGGTCGCCCGCGCCAAATCCGTCTCGTGCAGCGTGACGCGGAGCCTGGCGAGCCCGTGGCCGTCCGTGCCGAGAGCGCCCGTCCGCGCCGCTTCGGCGAGTTGGTCGAAGATGTGCTTGCACAGGAATTCGGTCGTGGTCAGCACACGTGAAAATTGCGGCAGGGCGTCGAGATTCTGGTAGGCGAGCGGCGCCAGCGCATCGTGCAGCGCCGCCGCCGCCGCGCCGATATCGACCACGACATTATGCTCGTTCAACGCCTCGCTGAAGAAGGCGGCATCGACGACGAAGGTCGCGCCGTGCAGCGCCTGCGCCGGGCCGAAGAACGGATCGGGTAACGAATGGGCGATCATGATGCGATCGCGCACTTCAACGGAAAACATGCAGGCACTCCTGTTCCGGGGTGTAGCGCAACACGATGCCGAGCGCATCCGCCCCGGCCGCCAGCAGCGCTGGCAGGCGGGCGGGCGCCTCCTCGAAGGCGACCTCATGCGTGACCAGCGCGTCGAGCCGGGCATCGGCGAGCAGGTCGAGCGCGGCGGCGAGGCGGCGGCGGTTATCCCAGCGCGCGCGCCGGCCCGGCGACACCGCGCCGACCTGGGACGAGACCAGCGACAACCGCCGGCTGTGGAAAGCGCCGCCGAGCGCCACGTTCACGGCGCGCGCGCCATACCAGCTCATCTCGACGATGCGCGCCTCATAGCCGGCGGCGGCGATGGCGGTCGCGAGCCCGGCCTCGCTGGCGCTGGCGTGGAACACGATATCGGCCTCCGGCTCGACCTCGCCCGGCAAGCGGAACGCCGCGCCGAACATGGCGGCGACCGGCGCGCGCGCCGGTTCGATATCGACCACCGTGACGCGCGCGCCGGGCAGCCGCGCGGCAAGCGCCGCCGTCAACAGGCCGACCAGTCCGGCGCCGACCACGGTGATGCGGTCGGCCGGGCCAGCTCCGGCATCCCAGAGCGCGTTCAGGGCGGTTTCCATGTTGCCGGCGAGCGCCGCGCGGCGCGCCGGCACGGCGTCGGGCACCGGCACGACAGCCTCGACCGGCATGACGAAACGCGTCTGGTGCGGGTGCAGCGCGAACACCGTGCGGCCGCGCCAGGCGGGCGGGCCATCCTCGACCATGCCGACGGCCTGATACCCGTATTTGACCGGATGCGGAAAATCGCCGTGCTGGAACGGGCAGCGCATGCGCGCCGCCTCCGCCGCCGGCACGTTGCCTTGCAAAACAAGCCGCTCGGTGCCGCGGCTGACGCCGGAATACAGACTGCGCACCAGCAAGCTGCCCGCGCCGCGCGCCGCAAGGGGCTCGGTGTGCAGGCTTGCCACGCCGCCGGCCTCATACCACAGCGCTCTCGCATCATCCGTTCGCATGGTTGTGAAAGCCCCCTTCTATTGACGGGCTACCATTGCGCGCGCGAGCGCGGTAGCAACGGATGCATCGCCATCCCGGCGACACAATAGCTTGGCCACGAATGGCGATGGATCACATCAACGAGACGGCGACGCAACCGATCGCCGCCGAACCGCTCGCCACCCTGTTTTCCAATGGGCTGACGCCGACCGGAACGCAATCCACCAGCGTGCTGTTCCGCCGGCGCGTGCTGGTCGCGGTGCTGAATCTTGCCACCTTCGCGGTGGTGACCGCCGCCTTCGCCAGGCTGGTCTCGACCGGCGGCTGGACAGCGCTCGACATGGCGCTGCTGGCAACCTTCATGCTGTCGACGCCATGGACGATCCTCGGCGTGTGGAATGCGCTGGTCGGCCTGTGGCTGCTGCATGCGCGCGAGGATGGCATGCGGGCCGTCGCGCCCTACGCTTTCAACGGCCCCGCCTGCGAGCCGATCACGGCGCGGATCGCGATCTGCATGACGCTGCGCAACGAAGACCCGGAGCGCGCTCTGGCGCGCTTCAGGCGCGTCAAGCACGGGCTCGACAACACGCCCGATGCCGCTCGCTTCGCCTATTTCGTACTCTCGGACAGCACGGTGCCGGAGATCGCCGCCGCCGAGGAAGCCTGTTTCCGGCGCTGGCAGGATGAGGAGGAGAGCTCCCCCCTGCACTACCGCCGCCGGGCGAGTAACGAGGGTTTCAAGGCCGGCAATATCCGCGATTTCCTCGCGCGCTGGGGCGACGATTACGACCTGATGATCGGCCTCGACGCCGACAGCCTGATGGGCGCGGACACCATCCTGCGCCTCGTGCGCATCATGCAGGCCAATCCGCGCCTCGGCATCCTGCAAAGCCTGGTGGTCGGCCTGCCGGCCGAGAGCGCCTTCGCGCGCATCTTCCAGTTCGGCATGCGCCACGGCATGCGCTCCTATACCATGGGCGCTGCGTGGTGGACCGGCGATTGCGGGCCGTATTGGGGCCATAACGCGGTGCTGCGCGTCGCGCCGTTCCGCGAGCATTGCGCGCTGCCGCGCCTGCCGGGCCGGCCGCCGCTTGGCGGCGACATCCTCTCGCATGATCAGGTCGAGGCGGCGCTGATGCGGCGCGCCGGCTACGAAGTGCGCGTGCTGCCGCAGGAATGCGAGAGCTACGAGGACAACCCGCCGCATCTGCTCGAGTTCACCCGGCGCGACCTGCGCTGGTGCCAGGGCAACATGCAATATTGGCGGCTGCTGGCGATGCCCGGCCTGAAGCCGCTCAGCCGGTTCCAACTCGCCTGGGCGATCGCGATGTATTTCGGCTCGCTCGCCTGGATGGCCTTCATCGTCGTCGGCCTGCTGCGCGTGTTCCAGGTCAAGCTGACGGCGGAACCATATCCGGCCGGGCTCGGGCTGACGCTGTTCGTCTCGCTGCTGCTGATGAACCTGTTGCCGAAGATCGCCGGCGTCACCGATGTGCTGATGCAGCCGGCCGTGCGAGCACGCTACGGCGGCGCGGGGCGCGTGCTGGCGGGCTCCCTGGTCGAATTCGTGTTCAGCCTGCTGCTCGGGCCGATCGTAGCGCTGCGCATCTCGATCTTCATGATCGGCCTGCCATTCGGGCGCACCGTGACATGGAGCGGCCAGATGCGCGATGCCGAGCGGCTGTCATGGCGCACGGCGCTGCGCGGGCTGTGGCCGCAATTCCTGTTCGGCTTGCTGATCTTCGCGGCACTGGCCGCAGCGATGCCGTCCGCGTTGTGGTGGGCGGCGCCGATGCTGGCCGGGCTGCTGCTTGCTGCGCCTTTCGCGGTCTGGACGGCTTCGCCCGGCCTCGGCCGGTGGCTCGCGCGGCGCGGCCTGTGCGCCATTCCGGAAGAGGCTGCGGACCGGCCGCAAATTAGCGCATTGCAAGAGGTGACAAACCGCGCCTGACGCGCCATTGATGCAGGTCATGAGCGACCTTCTTTCCCGCCTCGCCGCCGGCCTCGGCCCGAACTCCATTTTCACCGATCCAGTCGACAAGGAGCCTCACGAGCACGAGGGCCGCAAGCTCTATCGCGGGCGGGCGCTCGCCGTGCTCAAGCCGCGCTCGACGGCCGAGGTGGCGGAGATCGTCAAGCTGGCGCGCGCCGCCGGCACGCCGATCGTCGTCCATAGCGGCAATACCGGGCTGACCGGCGGTGGCGTGCCCTACGATGCGCTCGTCATCTCGACCGAACGCATGAACACCGTGCAGGATCTCGACGTCGCCAACGCCACCATCACGGTCGGCGCCGGCATGGTTCTCGCCGATGTACAGCGGGCGGCCTCCGATGCCGGCATGCTGTTCCCGCTCTCGCTCGGCGCGGAAGGCTCGTGCCGCATCGGCGGCAACGTCTCCAGCAATGCCGGCGGCATCGGCGTGCTGCGCTACGGTAACACGCGCGATCTCGTGCTCGGCCTCGAAGTGGTGCTGGCCGATGGCCGCATCTGGAACGGGCTCAAGAAGCTGCGCAAGGACAATGCCGGCTACGACCTCAAGCACCTGTTCATCGGCTCGGAAGGCACGCTCGGCATCGTCACCGCCGCCAGCCTCAAGCTGTTCCCGAAGCCGCTGTCGCGAGCGATCGCCTTCGTCGGCGCGGCGACACCACATGCGATGATGGCCCTGTTCCAAAAGGCGCGCGCCGATTGCGGCACGGCGCTTTCGGCCTTCGAACTGCTGCCGCGTTTCGGGCTGGAGGCGTCGCTGAAGCATATTCCCGGCACCGTGCGCCCGCTCGCCGGCGATCACGCCTGGCTGGCGGTGATCGAACTGACCTCGCCGGCCGCCGATGCGCCGCTGCGGGACGATCTCGAGACCCTGCTCGGCGCAGCCTTCGAGGATGGGCTGATCGAGGATGCGACCATCGCCCAGAGCGAGGCGCAGGCGCTCGGCTTCTGGCGCATCCGCGAGGGCCTGTCGGAAGCGCAGGGGCCGGAAGGCGCCTCGATCAAGCATGACGTCTCGGTGCCGGTGTCGCGCGTCGCCGATTTCATCGTCGAGGCCACGGCGCTGTGCGAGGCGGCGCTGCCCGGCATCCGGGTGTGCGCCTTCGGCCATGCCGGCGACGGCAACATCCATTTCAACCTGAGCCAGCCGGTCGGCATGGACCCGGCCGCCTACCTGGCCGAGTGGCACCATTTCAACACCATCGTGCATGACAAGGTGGTGGCGCTGCACGGCTCGATCGCGGCCGAGCATGGCATCGGGCTGATCAAGCGCGACGAGTTGGTGCATTACAAGGACCCGGTCACCATCGACCTGATGCGCACGCTCAAGCGCGCTCTCGATCCCGACAACCTGCTCAATCCCGGCAAGGTCATCTCGATCGGCGACAACGCGCCGCCCGCCTTACCGGTTTAGGGTTGCAGGATACCCCTCTCCCGCAGGCGGGAGAGGGTGGCGCGTAGCGCCGGGTGAGGGTGTCTATGGCTCCCTCATCCTCCTGCCGGAACCTTCTCCCGCGAGCGGGAGAAGGAAAGCGAAATCAACAGGAAGGCGTGGAAGACTCAGAAACTGAGTCACGCAGATCGCAGTCGAACAGTACGTCGCCGCCCTCGAGCGCGAACTGGCGCATGGCCGGGCGCAGCGCCGCTTCCAGCCCATCGATCGGCTTGAGATTCAGACCCGTCCGGCCGGAGCCGATAATGACGGGGGCGAGCAGGATGTGCAGCCGGTCCATGGTGCCGGTGTCGATGAAACGCGAAATCGTATCGGCACCGCCCTCGATCAACAGCTTGTGAAGGCCGCGCCGCGCCAGCACCGCGACGATGTCGGCGGGCGAAAAAACACCATCTCCCGCGGCCGAGCCGATGCGCTCGACGCTGGCCGGCCAGCCGTCCCCGGCATCGGAAAACACGATATGGCGGCAACCGTCCGCGGCCAGCCAGCGCGTCGCGCCGCGCGCCCGTCCACGCGGATCGATCAGCACGCGCGCCGGGCTGCGCCCGAGGACGCGGCGCGTCGAAAGCCGTGGATTATCCGCGATCATCGTGCCCGCGCCGACCACGACGGCATCGACCAGCGCCCGCAGCCGATGCAGGTGATCGAGGGCGGCGGCGCCGTTGATATCGCGCGAGCAGCCGGTCGGCGTGGCGATGCGGCCGTCAAGCGACTGGCCAAGTTGCCCCAGCACAAACGTGCGGGAACCGGAGGCCTCGAGCAGCGGTTGATAGGCTGCGACCAGGGCGTGGCGGGCCACCGTGGGCATGGCGAGAGCCTCGGCGCCATGCTCGACGAGAAGGGGCCAGATGTGCTTAAACGCATGGCGAGTCATTGCGTTTTTCCGCCTCAGTCCACACGTAAACACTAGCCACTCGTGCAATTTCTTCCGCGCCGGAGCAGCGAAAGCCACCTGATGATGTCGAGCACGCCGATATCTGCCGAAGTCCTAAAGCTTTTCGGAGACCGCGACCAGACACCCGTCGAGCGGGCTGTCGCCGAGTTGCGCGCCGGCCGCGCCGTGCTGATTGCGCATGGCGCGGGCACGCTGGCGCTTGCCGCCGCCGAATCGGCGACCGATGCCATGCTCGGCGGCCTGCGCGCCACCGCGAGCGGTGGCGTGCGGCTGCTGCTCTCGGCGACGCGGCTGCACTATCTCGGCACCACCACGGCCAACCGGGCGATGGCGCTCGATGCGACCGGGTTCGAGCCGGCCCGCATCGATGCCCTGATCCGCGTTTCGGACATGCGGGCCCCTGCCCTTCCGCTGCTGCCGGCCGGCCCGGCCGCCGAGAGCGCGCTGGCGCTGCTGCGGCTGGCGCTGCTGCTGCCGGCCGGGCTCGTCTGCGACATTTCGCCGGCGCTCGCGACCGAGCTTTCGGCGGTCGCGGTGACGCCCGAGGCGATCGCCACTTATGCCGCCGAGAAACTCGCCGGCATCCACATCGTCTCGCGTGCGCCGGTGCCGCTGTTCAATGCACGCAAGGCGGAGTTCGTGGTGTTTCGCGGCGGCGAGGGCCTGCGCGAGCAGATCGCCGTGATCGTGGGTGAGCCGGACCCGGCCGCGCCGGTGCTGGTGCGGCTGCATTCCGCCTGCCTGACCGGCGACCTGTTCGGCTCGCTGCGCTGCGATTGCGGCGACCAATTGCGCAACGCTGTCAAGGCGATGGCGGAACAGGGCAGCGGCGTGCTGCTCTATCTCGACCAGGAAGGGCGCGGCAACGGCATCGCCAACAAGATGCGCGCCTATCGTCTGCAATATGACGGCATGGACACCTACGATGCCGACCGCGCACTCGGCCTGGAAGATGACGGGCGCCATTTCGATTTCGCCGCCGAGATGCTGCGCCAACTCGGCTTCGGCACCATCGAACTGATGACCAACAACCCGGCCAAGGCGGTTGCGCTCGGGCGCGCCGGCATCGCGGTTGCCGGCACGCGGCGCGTGTACGGCCGGCTCAGCGCGGAGAATATCGGCTATCTCGAAGCCAAGCGCGACCATGCCGGGCATCTCGTCGACCCGGCCAAGCTGATCGATACGCTGATCGAGGCGGCCGAGTAGGCCAGCCAGGAAAAGGCCAGGCCAGACAGCAAAAAGCCGGGTGGGAACCCGGCTTTTCTTTTGTTTTCGTATCGTTTCCGCTCAGGCTTGCCCGGCTTTCCGGCACAGGCCGGTGATGAGCAGCGCGGCGAGCGCGGTCTTGACCAGATCGCCGAGCAGGAAGGGCGCGATCGCGGCGTGCCATGTCTTGATGAGGCCGAGGCCAGTCACGCCGTTCGGCAGAGCTGCGAATTGCGACAGCCACAGCAAGCCGAGCCCGAACAGCACGACCTGCCCGGCGAGCAGCGCCAGGAACAGCGCCACCGGACGTTTGCCGAGGCCGCGCTGCACAGCGAAGCCTGCAACGGCGGCGGTGACCAGGAAGCCGATCAGGAAGCCGCCGGTCGGCCCCATGAAATAGCCCGGGCCAGCCGGCAGCGGCGGCGTGCTGGTGAAGACCGGCAGGCCGGCGAGCCCCTCGGCAAAATAGGCGAGCACCGTCAGCACGCCGAGGCGCGGACCGTAGACCGCGCCGATCAGCAGCACGGCGAAGGTCTGAAGCGTCATGTTGACCGGATAGAACGGCACGATGACCTTGGCGGAGAGCGTGAGCAGCGCGGTGCCGGCGGCAACCAGCAGAACGGCGCGCAGCGCAGCCCCGATACGGCCGGCGGGCAACAGGCGGCTGGCGAGGGTCGGGCCGGGCAGGTTCATGAACATCTCCTCGAACGTCTTGTCGAATCGTCTTGTCGAATCGTGTTGCCATGGGCTGACAAGCCCAGGGCGCAAACCTATTAAGAGCATTATCGCGCCGTCACAAGCGCCACAGCGCATGCAAGGTAACAGGAAAATCATGGCCGAGGACATCCCGTTCGATCGTTCCTTCGATGCGCCGCCGAAAACGGTCGTGCAGGTTTCGCCGCTGATCCGCCGCGTGGTGGCGGGCAATGCCAGCCCGTTCACCTTCACCGGCACATGCAGCTACATTGTCGGGCGCGGCACGGTGGCGATCATCGATCCCGGCCCGGAGGATGCGGGCCAGACGGCGGCGCTGCTCGCGGCGGTCGGCGGCGAGACGGTCAGCCATATCGTCATCACGCATACCCATCGCGACCATTCACCGGGCGCGGTGGCGCTGAAGGCCGCGACCGGCGCGCTGGTCGTCGGCTGCGGCCCGCATATCGCGGCGCGCGACGCCAACGCCACGGAAGCGCGCCGGCTCGATGCCAGCGCCGACATGGCCTATGCGCCCGATCGCGTCCTCGCCGACGGCGAGACGCTCGACTTCAACGGGCTGAGCCTGCAGGCGGTGGCGACGCCCGGCCATACCATGAACCATCTGGCTTTCGCGTTCGCGGCGGAAAACGCGCTGTTTTCCGGCGATCACGTCATGGGCTGGTCGACGACCATCGTCGCGCCGCCCGATGGCGCCATGGGCCCGTATATGGCCTCGCTCGACAAGCTGCGCACCCGCAACGATGCGATCTACTGGCCGGGCCATGGCGGGCCGGTGAGCGAGCCGCAGCGCTTCGTGCGCGCCATCGCCAGCCATCGCCGCGCGCGCGAAACCGCCATCCTGCAACGGCTCAAGGCCGGCGACCGGCTGATCGCGCAGATCGTGCCGCGGCTCTATGACGGGCTCGACCCGCGCCTGCATGGCGCGGCGGCGCTGTCGGTATTCGCGCATCTCGAGGACATGGTGCAACGCGGCATCGCCAGCAGCGACGGCCCGGCCGCGCTCGACAGCGTGTACGAGGCGGCGTGACAGACCGTTGGCGGCATAGCCGGATTTTTCAGCCCCTACTCTCTCAACAAATTCTGCCTCATCCTGAGAGCCTGTCGAAGGATGTTTCAGTGCTCTCTGGATCATGCTTCGACAGGCTCAGCATGAGGGCGAGGTAGGAAAAGAGGCTTCTTTCGAGCCGCTGGATCACACCGCCTATCCCACCAGCATCGGATCGACGGAACTCGCCTGTTTGAGCGTGCGCAGCGCGAAGGTTGAGCGCGAGTGGCGGATGCCCTCGATGCGGTACAGGCTGTCGCGCAGGAAGCGCTCGTAATGCTCGGTGCTCGTGACCGCGACCCGGACGAGATAGTCATAGTCGCCGGTGACGAGATAAGCGTCGAGCACCTCCGGGATGCGGGCGAGCGCCTCGCCGAAGCGCTCCAGCATGCGGTCGTCATGGCGATCGAGCGTAACCTCGACGAAGATGATGTTGGCGATGCCGATGGCGCGCTGGTCGATCAGCGCCGCGTAGCCGGTGATGACGCCGGAGGCTTCCAGCCGCCGCACGCGCGTCCAGCATGGCGAGGCCGACAGGCCGACCTCGGCGGCGAGTTCGTTCATCGTCAGGCGGCCGTTGCGGCGCAACGCCGCCAGGATCCTGCGGTCGATCAGATCGAGCGGCGCCGGCCGGCCGGGCGCCATGTCAGAATGTACGTTCTGCCTCATGATGATTTCTCTCGATCCTGTTCTGCAGGATACGCGATATAGCAGAAGAACGGTAAAATGTTCTGTTATTGTCGCCCTATGCTGCGCCCACGAGCAAATTCGCGCATGGCGCAAGTTCGCAACGGACGAACTTGCGCCGGACGATTTCGGGAGACAGCGATGACAGCGCCAGCGCAGCAGCGAACCGTATTCAGGGCCAGGCTGAACGAGGCCTATGACGGGGCGATCCGCCTGCTCATCGACGCGCAGCGCTTCGGGCTCGGCCTGCACGCCATGACGCTCGAGACCACCGCCACCGGCGAGACCGAGGCGATGCTGACGCTTGAGGTGCCGCAGGGCACCGGCGCGGCGGTGATCGCCGAGCGGCTGATGCGCCATCCGGTGGTGCGGCAGGTCGATGTGCTGCCGCCACCGGCTGCCAATGACGAAGACGATGCCGGCGCGAGGGCGCTGGCACTCGCGCACGCCTGACCAGACACCGTTCTACAGGCTCATTCCGGCGGCAGAATGATCCCCTTCTCCCGCAAGCGGGAGAAGGTCCCGGCAGGGGGATGAGGGAAAACGGCGCGCCATGACCCCTCATCCGTCTGCTACGCAGACACCTTCTCCCGCAAGCGGGAGAAGGGTTTCCCACACCTACGCCGCCGCAACGCTCTCTGGAATGAGGTGCAGGTCCCGGCATGAGCCGGCGCGGCTAACATTTTCCGGGCCGACATTCAGCGGCCGCGCGCCTCGAGCTGCAAGGCGGCCAGGAAGCGGCGCACGCGGGCGGCATTGCCGCCAAGATCGCGCTCGCCATGGCGCGAGACGGAGCGGATATCGATGCGCGTGCGCTCGATCAGCGGCGTGACCCGCACCGCGATGTCATCGGGCAGGCGCAGCACGAGGCTGGATTCGAGCGCGTCGATGCGGGCCGGGCCACCCCGGCGCGAGGGCTCCTGCCGGGCGATGACGCGCCAGCCCATGGCCTCGATCACGGCATTCACCACCGGCAGCGCCTCGTCGATCGGCAGGTCGAGTTCAAGCGGCTTGATATCGGCGTAATGCCGGCGCTGCGCGGCGCGCGTCGCGGCGCTCGATTGCCCCGGCACGACGCCATCGCGGGCGGCGAGCGCGGCGCGGGTGCGGGAAAAATGCGGCGGATCGGCGAGATCGGTCGAGATGTCGTTGAGCGCCGGCGTCGCCATGGCGCGCACCCCAAGGCTCGCCGGGCCGGCGAGCAGCACGAGCGAGAGCAGGAAGCCGACCAGCGCCTGACGCAGGCCGCGCGCGCCGATATTCCAGATTTCCACCAGCGCCACGAGCGCGAGCACGAAGGCGAGCAGCGCGACGGCGGCGCCGGCGCCGAGCACGACGATGCCCTGATGGTAGGGCAGCAGCCCGGCGCGCGTCGCCAGCACGCCGATCAGCGTCACGGCTGCGGCGAACCAGCCGAGGCGGCGCGCCCACACGGCGCGTATCGACAAAGGGTCCGGCGGCAAGCGGCGCATGCGATGATGGATATGTCAGGATGGCCGGCTTGTCAGCCCATGCTGAAGCCACGTCGCGCGGCGCGCTCCTTCTCCCGCTTGCGGGAGAAGGTCCCGGCAGGGGGATGAGGGGTGCAGCGCGCCGCTACCCCTCATCCGGCCCTTCGGGCCATCTTCTCCCGCAAGAGGAGAAGGCAGACCATTCTGCGTCCCCCGCCCCCCGCTCAGAACCCCGGCAGGCGGTAATCGGCGAGCCGCTTGCGCAGCGTCACCTTGTCGATCTTGCCGGTGGCGGTATGGGGGATTTCATCGACGATGACGGCGGCGTCGGGCAGCCACCATTTGGCGATCTTGCCCTGCATGAAATCGATCACGGCGCTCGGGTCGCTCAGGGCACCCTTCTTGGGCACGATGACGAGCAGCGGCCGCTCGTCCCATTTCGGATGCGCCACGCCGATCACCGCGGCTTCGGCGACATCGGGATGGGCGACGGCGAGGTTTTCCAGGTCGATCGAGGAAATCCACTCGCCGCCGGACTTGATGACATCCTTGGCGCGGTCGGTGATCTGGAGATAGCCGTTCGGATCGATGGTGCCGACATCGCCGGTATCGAAATAGCCGTCGGCGTCGAGGATTTCCTCGTTCTCATGCCGGAAATAGCGCCGGGCAACCGCCGGTCCGCGCACCTTGAGCCGGCCGAACACCTTGCCGTCGCGGGCGAGTTCGGTCCCATCGTCATCGGTGATCTTCATGTCGACGCCGAAGGGCGAATGGCCCTGCTTCATCATCAGGTCGAAATAGGCATCGCCTTCCAGCCCGGCGACTTCCGGCTTCAGCGTGCATACCGTGCCGAGCGGGCTCATCTCGGTCATGCCCCAGGCATGCATCACCTGCACGTCGTAGCGCTCCTTGAACGCCTTGCTCATGGCGCGCGGGCAGGCCGAGCCGCCGATCACCGTGCGGGTCATGTGGCCGAGATCGGCGCCGGTCGCCTCCAGATGCGCCAGCAGGCCGAACCACACCGTCGGCACGCCGGCCGAGAAGGTCACGCCCTCGCCGACGATCAGTTCATGCACGCTGGCGCCATCGAGCTTGGCGCCCGGCAGCACCAGCTTGGCGCCGGCCATCGGCACGGAATGGCCGAGCGACCAGGCATTGGCGTGGAACATCGGCACCACGGGCAGCACGACATCCGACGAAGCGAGGCCGAGCATGCCGCTCGTGCACGCAATCATGGCGTGCAGCACGTTGGAGCGGTGCGAATACAGCACGCCCTTCGGCGAGCCGGTGGTGCCGGAGGTGTAGCACAGGCCGGCGGCGGTGTTCTCGTCGAACGCGGCCCAGGCGAAGTCGCCATCGACGGCGCCGATCCACTCCTCATAGCAAGTCGCGTTGCGCAGCGTCGTCTGCGGCATATGCGCGGCGTCGGTCAGGATCACGAAGCGCTCGACGCCGGGCAGCCGGTCCTGGATCTGCTCGAGCAGCGGCACGAAGGTCAGGTCGACCATGATGACGCGGTCCTCCGCGTCATTGACGATCCAGACGATCTGGTCCGGGAACAGGCGCGGATTGACGGTGTGGTACACGGCGCCGATGCCGGTAATGCCGTACCACGCCTCGAGATGGCGCCAGGTGTTCCAGGCGAGCGTCGCGACGCGGTCACCCTGCTTGACGCCATCGCGCGCCAGGCGCTGCGCGACCTTGCGGGCGCGGGCGGCGACTTGCGCATAATTGGTGCGATGGATCGGGCCCTCGACGGAACGGCTGACCACCTCGCGGCGGCCATGGTAAAGCGCCGCATGATCGATGATCCGGTGCATCAGCAACGGCCAATCCTGCATCAAACCCAGCATTCGTTTCCTCCCGGCCATCCCTTCGGCCGTCATGTGATTTGCGGCGATATTAGCCGATCGCCGCATCAAATGAACAGCATTGCTCTCATCCTTCCGGCGAGTTCCGGCCGCGCCATTGCCTCGCGGGGGCACGTCACCTTAATGTGCCGCCATGACGAGGCCGAGCCACGAAACGCCCGAAAACGCCGCCGATCCGGTGCGGATCTGGATTCGTTTCCTGCGCCTGCACCAGCGGCTGAGCGGCATCGCCAGCACCTGGCTGAAAGGCATTGGCCTGTCGATCGCGCAGTTCGACGCGCTCACCGTGCTCGACCAGAACCGAGGCATCACGCAGCAGACGCTGGCGGCCCGGCTCTACGTCACCAAGGGCAACGTCTCCGGGCTGATCGATCGCCTTGTCGAGGCGGGTTTCGTCGAGCGCCGCGCCATTCCCGGCGACAGGCGCTCGCATTCGCTGTTCATCACGCCGGCGGGCGAAGGGAAAGTCGCGCTCGGGCTGGCCGCGCAGGATGATTTCGTGCGCGCCACGCTGGGGCGGATGGCGCATGGCGACGTCGCGATGCTCGGCCGCCTGCTGGCGCAATGGCGCGATATCGCCCGTGCCGAACAGGAGGGCGATCTGCCGCCGGCCGAGCCGTGAGGCTGATGCGCTCCACCAGTCGGGATGGGCCGGATGAACCGGCCCATGACGGTGGAGGGTAAAGCATGAAACGGTTCAGCCGTCATCGGACGGCTTGACCGGCCGATCCCGATACGAGAGGCGCCGCAGCGTCCGGTGGGTCCCGGCTCAAGGCCGGGACAAGACGCCGGAGGGACCGCAGCGGTCTTTTGCCGGGCTTGACCCGGCATCCAGCCATTTCCGCGCCGCGCGCACCCGGCAAATCAACCGTTCAAATTCCCGCCCGATCCGTTTATCAAGCACGTCGAAACACGCCGCGAGACCCCTCGGGCAGCCGAAAGACATTGCGCATGAGTTCCCTCGACCACCTGCTGCTTTCTCCGGCCACGGCCATGCGCGACGCCCTGCTCGAGCGCCGCGTGAGCGCGGCGGACCTCACCGAGGCGGCGCTGGCGCGGATCGCGCGGCTGAACCCGGCGCTCAACGCGGTCGTTGCCCGTGACGACGAGGCCAGCCGGCGGGCGGCGGCCGATAGCGACCGGCGCATCGCCGATGGCGAGGCGCGCCCGCTCGAGGGGCTGCCGATCACCATCAAGGATGCCTATGACGTGGCCGGCCTGGTCTCGACCGCCGGCGTGCCGAGCTTCAAGGACCGGGTGCCGGAGGTCGATGCGCCCACCGTCTCGGCGCTGCGCAGCGCCGGCGCGGTGATCCTCGGCAAGACCAACGTGCCGCCGTTCTCCGGCGATTTCCAGAGCTACAATCCAATCTACGGCACCACCAACAACCCGTGGGACGTGGCGCGTTCGCCGGGCGGCTCCTCGGGCGGGGCGGCGGTGGCGGTCGCGACCGGCATGGCCGCATTCGAACTTGGTTCGGATCTCGGCGGCTCGATCCGCTGGCCGGCCCATTGCTGCGGCCTGTTCGGGCTCAAGCCGACCTGGGGGCTCGTCACCACTTACGGCCACGTGCCGCCGGCGCCTGGAATGCGGCTCAAGAGCCAGACCGATCTGGTGGTCGGCGGGCCGCTCGCGCGCTCGGCCGGCGATCTGGCGCTGCTGCTGCCGATCATGGCCGAGGCCGGCCGCGAGGGCGGCATCAAGCTGCGCCCGGCGCGGCAGCACGAGCCGAAGGGCCTGCGCGTCGCCGTCTGGGCCGATGACGAAGCGGCCCCGGTCGATGCCATGGTGCGTGACGGCGTGCTTGCCGCCGCCGACAGGCTCGAGGCCGCCGGCGCCATCGTGTCGCGCAATGCCCGCCCCTCCTTCAGCTTCTTCGAGGCGTTCGAGGTGTTCGCGCTGCTCAATCACGCGTTGGTCGCCGCCGGCCTGCCGGAAAAGATCCGCGATCGCATCGCCGCCCGCGCCGCGAGTTTCGCCGCCGGCGACCGCTCGCACGAGGCGTTGCAGGCCCGTGGCGCCAAGCTCGATGCCAATCTTTATGCCCGGCTGCTCGAGCGGCGCCTCGCCCTCAAGCAGGCCTGGGCGGCGTTCTTCGCCGATTACGACGTGCTGCTGTGCCCGCCGGCGCCCGTCAACGCAATCGCCCACGACCATACCCCCGACATTCACGCCCGCCGCATCAGCGTCAACGGCGCGCCCCGCCCGTATTTCGACATCATGAGTTGGGCTGGCCTCGCCACGGGCGCGCATCTGCCGGCGGCCGAGGCCCCGGTGGGGCTGGCCGCCAACGGCCTGCCGAGCGGCGTGCAGATCATCGCCGGCGAGCACGAGGACATGACGGCCATCGCGGTCGCGGCGATGATCGAGCAGGCATTCGGCGGTTTTCGCGCCCCGCCGATGGCGCTCTGACATTGGCCGGCTAACGGATTATTGAAGACGCGGCGCAGCCGAAATTCCGCCGCGATGTGCTATAGGCTCGGGTCATCCCCCGATCGCAGCCCATTGGAGCACGCTTCCGCTTGTTCTCGCGCCGCCAGTTTCTGAGATACGCCACGGCCGCCACCGGCTTCATGGGCATGGGCGGCTACGCCTTCGCCTATGAGCCGCGCGTCAGCCTCAGCGTCACGGAATATGCCCCGCGCCCGGCGAACTGGCCCGAGGCGCTCGGGCTCAGGATCGCGGTCCTGACCGACATCCATATCGGCGGCTACGCCATGCCGCCCGAGCGCCTGCAACAGATCGTCGCCAGGACCAACGCGCTCGAACCGGACCTGATCCTGCTGCTCGGCGATTACGTGATGGGCTACGATCCGCGCCATGTGCCGCTGGCGGCGCTGGCGGCCTCCATTCTCGGCGGGCTGCGCGCGCCGCTCGGCGTTTACGGCGTGCTCGGCAACCACGACTGGTGGGACGACAAGTTGGCGCAGGCGCGCCGCGACGGCCCGACCGTGACGCAAATCGCGCTCGAACGCGTCGGCATCCGGGTCTTCGAGAATGACGGCGTCAAGCTGCTGCACAACGGACGGCCGTTCTGGCTGCTCGGCCTTGGCGATGCGCTCGCCTTCCATCTGCGCCGGGGGCGGGTCAATGGCCGGGCCGGAGACGGGCGCGACGACATGCCGAAAACCATCGCCATGCTCGATGATGATGCGCCCGCCATCCTGATGGCGCATGAGCCCGATGTGTTTCCCGAGGTGCCGGCGCGCGTGGCGTTGACACTCAGCGGCCACACCCATGGCGGACAGGTGCGCCTGTTCGGCTGGTCGCCGATCGTGCCCTCGCAATACGGCAACCGCTACGCTTATGGCGCCGTGGTCGAGGGCGGGCGTCACCTGATCGTCTCGGGCGGGCTCGGCACCGGCGAATTGCCGGTGCGCTTCGGCATGCCGCCGGAAATCGTGTTGGTGACCCTCGGCCACCCGACCCGGCAGGCGGCGCTTCCGGCCGCGCGCGCGGCGTAGGCTACAGGTTATCTCTCAGTGTCATTCCCGCGAAGGCGGGAATCCAGAAGCCCCCACGCAAGCGGCTCCTGGATTCCCGGCCGGCCGCTGGCCGCCGGGAATGACACTGTGGAAGCCGTCCCAGACCAATAAAATCGGCGTGCCGCCGGAAATCGTGCTGGTGACGCTCGGCCGCCCGACCCGGCAGGCGGCGGTTCCGGTCGCGCTCGCGGCATAGGCAGCGCCTTGCGCGGGACGTGCTCCGGGGCTGAAAACCTGCCCGATCGCCGCGCTCCTCTCATCGGGATCGGCCGGTCAAGCCGTCCGATGACGGTTGAAATGGGCGCGCCAACACCTCCGCCGTCATGGGCCGGTTCATCCGGCCCATCCCGATGCGAAAAGCTGGGTCCCGGCTCAAGGCCGGGACAAGACGCTTGAGGAAACAGCACGGTCTTTTGCCGGGCTTGACCCGGCATCCAGGGGTAGCCGGCGCGCACTTCCGATCGGGATCGGCCGGTCAAGCCGGCCGATGACGGCGGCTGTACCTCAAGCCAATAAAAAAGGCCGGCTGAGCCGGCCTTTTGGTCCGCATGAGCCGAGACCTCAGCTCACGACGACCTTGGTGCCGATCTTGACGCGATTGTAGAGATCGATCACGTCGATATTGTTCATGCGGATGCAGCCGAGCGAGACGTTCCGGCCGATATATTCCGGCTCGTTGGTGCCGTGGATGCGGATATAGGTGTCCTTGCCGCCCTCATAGAGATAGAGGCCGCGGGCGCCGAGCGGGTTTTCCGGGCCGCCATGCACCGTCGCCGGCAGGCTCGGGTTCAGCCTGCGCGCCTCGGCCATCGGCGTCCAGGACGGCCATTCCGCCTTGCGGCCGACCACCGCGTCGCCGCGATAGATGTATTCGTCCTGCCCAACCGAGATCGGATAGCGGATCGCCGTGCCGCCCTGCTCGACCATGTAGAGGAACTTCGCGTCCGAGTTGATGACGATGGTGCCGGGCGCCTCGCTCGTCGAATACGGCACGCGCATGCGGCTGGTATAGGGATCGTAGGTCTTGCTCGGCTGCGGCGCGAGCGCCAGCCACTCGGCATCCTTGCCGGAGACGGCAGGGTCGGGGATCGACTCGTACTTGCAGGCACCGAGTGCCCCGAATATCAGGACAAGAGCCAGGACCTTGGCGAACCGCATCGTCGCGCTCCAATAATCAGATTCGCGTGAATATTCGTCCGGCTTAGCGTGCGTATTCTTGCTTGACGAGGCATATTCTAGCGCACATCTCCGGTAGCGGCGATTTGTTGATTTGGCGCAACAGTGGTGACAACACGGGCTGCATCGCGGCCGGCGCCATCCTTGACAAGATGATCGACACCCGTGCCCCCGGCTGCGACAGTCGTGCCATCGCCATCCCCGGAGAGTTTCGTTGACAACGCTGATCGTCTCGCACCCGTGCTTTCTCGCCCACCGGACCCCGGCCGGCCATCCCGAGCGGCCGGATCGGTTGCGGGTCGTCGCCGAGGTGCTGGAGCAGGAGCGCTTCCGGGAGCTGCTGCGCGAGGAGGCGCCCGAAGCCGCGCGCGAGACGATCCTGCTGGCGCATCCGCCCGGCCATCTCGCGGCGCTGGAGGCGGCCGCGCCACATGACGGGCTCGTCCAGATCGATGCCGATACCGCGATGTCGCCCGGCACGCTGGAAGCGGCGTTGCGGGGCGTCGGTGCCGGCTGCCACGCCGTCGACGCCGTGCTGGGCGGCGCGGTCCAAAACGCCTTCTGCGCCATCCGCCCGCCCGGCCATCACGCCGAGAGCATGCGCGCCATGGGCTTCTGCTTCTTCAACAACGTGGCCATCGCCGCCCGCCATGCGCAGCGGCGCCATGGCATCGGGCGCGTGGCCATCGTCGATTTCGACGTGCATCACGGCAACGGCACGCAGGAGATCCTGTGGGACGACGCCTCGGCGATGTATTGCTCGACGCACGAAATGCCGCTTTATCCCGGCACCGGCGCGCGCGGCGAGACCGGCACGCACGGCACCATCGTCAACGCGCCGCTGGCGGCGGGCGATGACGGCACCGTGTTCCGGCAGGCGTTCGAGGACCTGCTGCTCCCCCGGCTCGATGCCTTCCAGCCCGAACTGGTGCTCGTCTCGGCCGGGTTCGACGCGCACCGGCGCGACCCGCTCGCCAATCTCGCACTGGACGAGGCCGATTTCGGCTGGGTGACGCGCAAACTGATGGCGCTCGCCGACAAGCATGCCGGCGGCCGTCTCGTATCGCTGCTCGAGGGCGGCTATGATCTGACCGGGCTGGCGCGCTCGGTCGAGGCGCATGTCGATGCGCTGATGGCCGGATAAGGGTTCCTACTCGACCGGTTCGGTGGCGACGATCTCGATGCCGAAGCCGGACAGGCCGACATAGGCGCGCGGCGTCGCGGACAGGTTGCGGATCGAGCGCACGCCGAGATCGCGCAGGATCTGCGCGCCGAGGCCGACCTCCTTCCACTGGCGCAGGCGGGCGGCTTCCGAGTCACTGCCATCGCCCTGCACGCTGGTCAGCGGCACGCCGGCGGCGCCGTCGCGCAGATAGACCAGGATGCCGCGCCCGGCGCGCTTGAACTGCTCGAGCGCCGCGTTGATCGACCTGGCGCCGCACAGCACATCGCCGACGACATCGGCGCGGTGCAACCGCACCAGCATATCGGTGCCGTCGCCGATATCGCCGTAGACGAAGGCGAAATGCTGCACGGGGTCGAAATCAGTGACATAGGCGTGGCCGGTCACCTCGCCGATGCTGGCGGCAACCTGGAAGGTCGCGACGCGCTCGACCAGTTTCTCGCGCGACTGGCGATAGGCGATCAGGTCGGCGACCGAGATGCGCTTCAGGCCATGCGTCTCGCCAAAGGCGGTGATCTGCGCGCCCTTCATCACCGTGCCGTCATCGTTGGCGAGTTCGCAGATCACGCCGACCGGCGGCAGGCCCGCGAGCTTGCACAGGTCGACCGCCGCCTCGGTATGCCCTGAGCGCAGCAGCACGCCGCCATCCTTGGCGATGAGCGGGAAGACATGGCCCGGGCGCACGAAATCATTGGCGCCCATGTTGCCATTGGCGAGCGCGCGCACGGTATTGGTGCGCTGCTCGGCCGAAATGCCGGTGGTGAGGCCGTGCTTGACGTCGACCGTGATGGTGAAGGCGGTGCCGTGCGGCGCGTCGTTCGCCGCCACCATCGGCGCCAGATGCAGCCGGCGCGCCTCGGCAATGCTCAGCGGCGCACAGACGATGCCGCAGGTGTTGCGAATGATGAAGGCCATCTTCTCCGGCGTGCAGAGCGAGGCCGCGACGATCAGGTCGCCCTCGTTCTCGCGGTCGTCATCATCGGTAACGATGACGATTTCACCGCGGCTGAACGCCTCGATCGCGGCGCGCGTGCGGGCTTCGTTATCGAGCATGTTTCTCTCCAGGTCCAGGCCGCCAAGGCCCAGGAAGTCGTTGGGGGTCACGGCGCCGCCGGTCGCCTCGGCGATGCGTTCGGCGCTTTCGCGCGAGATCCAGGCGGTCTCGTCATTGCACAGAGCAGTGACGCTCGCCGGCGACATGCCGAGGCGCCTGGCGAAATCAACGCGCTTGGTCCTGGTGCGGGTGAGCCAGTCAGCAAGTTTCATGGTGGGAAACTAGGCGCGTCTCGCGCGCGCGGCAACCGGATTCAGGAGAGAATTTCAGTATAAGTGAAATTACACACATGACGGAAGTCATCACCCATGCCCATCCCGTCAATCGACAATTGACACACGACACCAGAAGGGTTATTCGACCGACGTGGAAATCGAGAGCATCCGGCACAAGGCGCTCCGGAATTTCGCGGAGACGGGCAAGGCAAAGGGCTTGCCGGGCAACTTCGTCAGCCGGCTTCGGAACATGTTGGCCTATCTCGCCGTCATCGAGACCCTGGAGGAGTTGAACATTCCGCCCAACTATGGGGCGCATATGCTCTCCGGCGACCGGGAAGGGTATTGGTCGCTGACGGTGACGAGAAACTGGCGCATGACGTTTCGCATCAACGACGCTCTCGCGATCGAAGACATCGACCTGGAGGACGATCACTGATGGCCATCAAGCTGCATGCGAGCTTCGCCGTGCATCCCGGCGCATGGCTCAGGATGGAGTTCATCGCGCCTTATGGGCTGAGCGTCACCGTCGCGGCCGAAAAGCTCGGCGTGACCCGGCAGGCGATGAGCAACCTCCTAAACGGCAAGGCCGGCCTGTCGGCCGAAATGGCGATCCGTTTCGAAAAGGCGTTCGGCGTGCGCGCCGACACGCTGTTGCGGATGCAGGCCGCCCACGACCTCGCCGAGGCGAGGATGCACGAAAACAGCATCAAGGTGAAGCGGGTCGCGATGGCGGCCTGACGGCGCCTTCAGCCGACCTGCGCCCTGTGGCGCAGGAAATGGTCGGCGAGCACGCAGGCGAGCATGGCTTCGCCGACCGGCACGGCGCGGATGCCGACGCAGGGGTCGTGGCGGCCCTTGGTGAGGATTTCGGTCTCGTGGCCGTGGCGGTCGATGGTGGCGCGCGGCGACAGGATCGACGAGGTCGGCTTGACGGCAAAGCGCGCCACGACCGGCTGGCCGGTCGAGATGCCGCCGAGGATGCCGCCGGCATGGTTGGCGGTGAAGATCGGCCGGCCGTCATTGCCCATGCGGATTTCGTCGGCGTTTTCCTCGCCCGTGAGCGCGGCGGCGGCCATGCCGGCGCCGATCTCGACGCCCTTGACGGCGTTGATGCTCATCAGCGCGCTCGCGATATCGGCATCGAGCTTGCCGTAGACCGGCGCGCCCCAGCCGGCCGGCACGCCCTCGGCGACGACCTCGATCACCGCGCCGACCGAGGAGCCGCCCTTGCGGATGCCGTCGAGATAGATCTCGAAGAATTTCGCCGCCTCGGCATCGGGGCAGAAGAACGGATTGTTGCCGACCTCGTTCCAGTCCCAGTTGGCGCGCTCGATGGTGTGCGGCCCCATCTGCACCAGCGCGCCGCGAATGCGCACGCCGGCGACGACCTTGCGCGCGATGGCGCCGGCGGCAACACGCATCGCGGTTTCGCGCGCCGATGACCGGCCGCCGCCGCGATAGTCGCGGATGCCGTATTTCGCCTGATAGGTGAAATCGGCGTGGCCGGGGCGGAACTTGTCCTTGATGTCGCCGTAGTCCTTGGAGCGCTGGTCGACATTGTCAATCTGCAGGCCGATCGGCGTGCCGGTGGTGACCTGCACGCCGGTATCGTCCTCGAACACGCCGGAGAGGATGCGCACGGTATCGGGCTCACGCCGCTGCGTGGTGAAGCGGCTCTGGCCGGGGCGGCGGCGGTCGAGATCGCCCTGGATGTCGCCTTCGGTGAGCGGGATCAGCGGCGGGCAGCCGTCGACGACGCAGCCGAGCGCCGGCCCGTGGCTCTCGCCGAAGGTGGTGACGCGGAAAAGATGGCCGAAGCTGTTATACGACATGCTGGCTCACTCGAATCATAGCGGCGCCGCCGATCAGCGCGCGCCGGAGGTTCCGTCGAGTTCGACCCGCTTGATCAGGCCGCTCGGGTCCTTCATGCGCGACAATTCCTCGAAGCGCAGCGGCCCGCCCTTGGCCTTGGCGGTGATGGTCAGCGTCTGCGGCCTGGCGATGAAGCCGGAGATCGCCTTGGCGACATTGAGCGAGCCGGGCGCACCGCCAAGCACGAGCGGAATGAACTGGCTCGCCATGGCGGACCATTGCGCCTTGACCTCGGCCGGCGCCTTGCCTTCCTGCTCGGCATAGATGGCGAGCGCCTTGTCGAACAGGCCGGCATCGGCATAGCTCAGTTTCAGGGTCGAGACCGCGCCCTTCATCAGCGCCGCCATCCGGTCGTCGTTCTTGCCGGAGAACACCGTCTTGTCCATGTCGGTGAAGGTGCCCTGCACGCTCAGCGCGCCGGCCTTGGCGCCGGTGAGGGTGTAGTCCTGCAGCGTGGCGATGCGGGTCGCCGGATCGTAGCTCCCCGCCATGGTCAGGCCGATATCGGCCTGCTCGTAACCGGCCGCCTGCATGCCGGTGGCCATGTCGGAGCCCGGCGGTGGCACGATGCGCAGATGATCGAGCCTCGCCGTCATCTTGAGCGGCACCGTGCCGTCGGACGTGCCGTCGGCAACGAAGGAATCCATGGTGATGCGGATCAGGTTGTCGCCCTTGCCGGCCGGCATATCCTCATCCGGAATGGCGATTTCCAGCCCGGTCCAGCTCATATGCGAGGTCAGCGCCAGGCCGGCCGAGACGCCATCGCTGAGCAGCGGCGACAGGTCGCCGCCATCGAGCACGAACGGGCCGGATTTGAGCGTGGCGCGCCCACCCTTTTCCGCCGGGAAATCGCCGGCGAAACTGGCAATCGCCAGATGGCCGATCTTGCCGCGGTCGATATTCTCCGCGACCAGGTTCGCCATGGTGAAGGTGCCCTCGCCATTGGTGGCGACCAGTTCGGGCGCGCTGATGCGGCTGGCGCTCAGCCGTGCCGCGAGCGCCTTGCGGGCCTCGTCCGAAACGCCGGAGGAAAACAGCTGCGTCAACTCGTCCTTGCTCAGGTTGGCGCCGGTGATCTCGATGCGCTTGACGACCAGCGTCGCCTTGACGCCGTCATGCGTCTGTTCGAGCCGCACGTCGTCGAGCGTGGTGTCAAGCGCGAGCGCCGGGCCGGTGCAGGCCAGCATGACGGCAACGAGGCCGACGCGCAGGCTGCGGGGCGTGAAAGGCTGCATAGGCAATACCTCGGTGTCACGTCCCATCACGGACGTCGAAATTGTCGAAGGTGTAGCGAGTACAATATGTGGCATCGCGCCGCAACAAGCGGGGCCGGCGGCGGCCCGTCAAGCTCAGGCGCTGGCGGAGGCCGGCGGCGTTTCGCGCGGGTCGGGCGCGGCCTTCCTGGCTTCGTCGGCGGCGATATCGCGGCCGATGCGGGCGGTCATGCCGCGCGCGATCTCGACCTCGCCGACGATGATCAGGTCGGCGCCGTATTTCTTGAGATAGGCGACCTCGTCGTCGGAATGGGCGCGCGCGATGATATGCAGGCCGGGATTGGCGATGCGCCCGTGCTCGACGAGATTGGCGCTCTCGAACGGGTTCGGGATGGCGCTGATCAGCCAGCGCGCGCCGGCGATATTGGCCGCCTCCAGCATGCCCTCCTGCGCCGCATTGCCGAGAATGGCCTCGATGCCGCGCGCCCTGAGGCTCTCGACGACGAGGCGGCGCTCCTCGACGACGAGCAGCGCCTGGCCCTTGGCGATCAGGTCCTCGCCGACGCGGCTGCCGACGCGGCCATAGCCGATCAGCACGGCATGGTTGGCAAGGCTCGTCGGCGGCAGTGCGGCATCCGCCTCGGGTTCGGGTTCGGCCGGTTTGCCCGCAGCAGGCGCGTTGCCCTGAGCAACCGGTGCGCCCGGATGGAGCACCGACACCGTGACGCCAAGCCCGGCACGCTCGTCCTCCGCCTTGATCCACGGCCCGAGCCGGTCGATCACCAGGAAGATCAGCGGATTGACGATGATCGACAGCAGCGCGCCGACCAGGATGATGTCACGCCCGGCCTCGGGCATCAGCTTGAGATCGACGCCGAGCGTGGCGAGAATGAAGGAGAACTCGCCGATCTGCGCCAGGCAGGCGCCGACCGCGAAGGCGATGCGGTACGGATAGCCGAACAGGCGCACGACGCCGAAGGCGACGATGCTGTTGCCGGCGACGATGATCACGAAGGCCGCCAGCGTCAGGAACGGGTGGACGAGCAGCACGGCCGGATTGCACAGCATGCCGATCGAGACGAAGAACAGCACGGCGAAGGCATCGCGCAGCGGCAGCGTCTCGTTCGCCGCCTGCTGGCTGAGCGTCGATTCGGCGAGGATCATGCCGGCGAAGAAGGCGCCGAGCGCGAAGGACACGCCGAACAGCGCCGCCGAGCCGTAGGCAACGCCGAGCGCGATCGCCAGCACCGCGAGGCGGAACAGTTCGCGCGAGCCGGTATGGGCGATGTAATGCAGCACCCACGGGATCACGCGCCGGCCGACCATCAGCATGATCGCGACATAGACCGCGACCTTGGCGATGGTGAAACCGAGCGCCTGCCATACGGTGCGCGGCTCGAACAGGGCGACGAGCCCGCCGCCGTGACCGGTGCCGGTGCCCGCCTCGTCGCCGCCGAGCACGCCGGAAAAGGCCGGCAGCAGCACCAGCGCCAGCACCATGGCGAGATCCTGCACGATGAGCCAGCCGATCGCGATGCGGCCGCGCTCGGTCTCGATCAGGCGGCGCTCCTGCAAGGTGCGCAGCACCACCACGGTACTGGCGACCGACAAAGCCAGGCCGAACACCACGCCGCCGCCGAGCGGCCAGCCGGCGAGCCAGCCGACGCCCGCGCCGAGCAGCGGGATCACGAGCAGTTGCGCCACCGTGCCCGGAATGGCGATCGCGCGCACCGAGAGAAGATCGCTCAGCGAGAAATGCAGGCCGACGCCGAACATCAGCAGGATGACGCCGATCTCGGCAAGCTGCATTGCCAGCGCCTGGTCGGCGACATAGCCCGGCGTGAACGGGCCCATCATCACGCCCGCCAGCAGGTAGCCGACCAGCGGCGACAGCTTGAGCCGGTTCGCCAGCGCACCGAACACGAAAGCCAGGCTGATGCCCGCCACGATGATCAGGATCAGCGTCGATTGGTGGGGCATCGGTCTCCTTCCGGGATAGGAGCATGTCACATGGCCGACGCCCCAGCGTCCAGTGCGGGCGCGCGCTTTCCGGCCCGCGTGGCGAAGTTTTTCTCAGGCCCGGGCGCGGCTGGCAAAGAACGAATCGAATCCGTGGCTTGCCGCGGCCGGCGCAGAGTTTGATTCAGCCGATGCAGGGGGCAAGCGCGGCTGCCAGCTTGATTCAGGCGCAGGGGCCCAAGTGCCTGTTTGCGAACGGTTCAGGCGCCGCGATCAACAAAGCCCCCTTCTCCCGCATGCGGGAGAAGGTCCCGGCAGGGGGATGAGGGAAAACGGCGCGCCATCACCCCTCATCCGTCTGCTGCGCAGACACCTTCTCCCGCATGCGGGAGAAGGGCGCTCGATGGGTCTTCAACCGGCCGGGCTGGCCGCGTAATCGGCATCGCTGACCTGTTCCATCCAGGTGATATGCGAGCCGTCCTTGGCCTCCTGCATGGCGATATGGCACATGGCGTGGCCCGGCGCCGCGCCGTGCCAGTGCTTCTCGCCCGGCGGGATCCACACCGTGTCGCCGGCGCGGATTTCGCGTACCGGTTCGCCGAGCGTCTGGAAACGGCCGATGCCGGAAAGGACATAGAGCGTCTGCCCGAGCGGGTGAACGTGCCACGCCGTGCGCGCGCCCGGCTCGAACGACACGTGCGTCGCACGCAGGCGGGCCGGCTCCGGCGCCACCGCGATCGGCTCCTGCCAGACGGTGCCGGTGAAATACTCGGCCGGCGCGCGCTTGGTGATCACGGCATTGGCCGGCGTGATGGTGGCCATGGACTGTCCTCCCGTTGTCGGATCGAACCATAGACCGGACAGCGCGCCGGTAAAGCCGATTCAGGCGGCGATCTTCTCCGGCACGGGCACGGTGTCCGTGACGGCGGCGGGTGCGCGATGCACCACCACCGGCTCGGCCGGCGAGCCACCCCAGGTCGAGTTCGGCGGAATATGCTCGCCCTTCATCACCAGCGTCAGCGGCCCGAGCCTGGCGAAATCGCCGACCTTGGTGTCGTAGAGCACGGTCGCGCCGGCGCCGACCACGACGCCGCGCCCGACCTCGATGCGGCCGATCTTCATGACGCGGTCCTCATAGAGGTGGGTCTGAAGGCAGCACAGCGAATTCAGCGCCGCGAAATCGCCGACCGTGACGCAGTCGAACTCGGTGATGTCGGTCATATCCATATAGACGCCCTTGCCGATCTTGGCGCCATAGAGGCGCAGCATCATCGGCAGGAACGGCGTGCCGCGCAGGTGGTCATTGAACACGCGGCCGGCAAGGCCCCAGTACATCACCGCGACCATCTCGGTCTTCATGGCCCAGAACGACCACATCGGCCGCATCTGCGGCTTGTAGCGCCCCATCATCAGCCATTTGATCATCAGCACGACCACGGCCATGATGGCGCAGATGCCGACGCTGGTGGCGACGAACATCGCCGTGGCGCGGAGCCAGTCGCCCGAAAGCAGCGGCTCGCCGATGAACTGCTCGATGGCGATCGAGCCGAGCGTGATGAACAGCGCCGTCGGCAGCGAGATATGCAGCGCCTCGAAACCGGCGCGCATCAGCTTCTTGGCGAGCGAGGGCTCGTAGGTCCAGTTCTTGCCGAGATCGACGCGCTGGCGCGTCGGCAGCTTGATCGGCGGCGAGCCGAACCAGGTCTCGTTCTCGGCGACGCTCAGCGTCGCCGGCGGCTTGGACTTGACGCCGATCAGCGCGCCCTCCGCGATGGTGGTGCCCGGCGCCACGACGGCGTCGTTGCCGACGAAGACCCGGTCGCCGGTCCTGACCGGCAGCAGGTCCATCCAGCCGCGCCGGATATCCTCGTCGCCCATCACCACCTCGTCGGCGATGAAATTCTTGTCGCCGATCTCGATCAGATCATAGCGGCCCGACAGGTTGGTGGAGATTTCCGAGCCCTTGCCGATCCTGGCGCCCATCAGCCGGTACCAGCCGCGCATGTAGACGGTGGCGAACAGCGAGGACAGCGTCTCCAGCGTGACTTCCGTGGTCAGCGCCAGCATCCATTTGCGCAGGTAGAACCAGCTATGGATCGAATAGCGCCCCTCGCGCACGCGGCCCGGCAGCAGCATCCAGCGCACCGCCGCGATCAGCATGATGGTGAAGATCACCATGGCGAAGGAGGCAGGCCAGGCGATGGCGAAAATGCCGCCGACATAGGAGGCGTTCGAGGTGAACACGCTCTCGAGCGACAGTTCCATCTTGTCGAACAGGCGGAAGGCCGGGAAGATCGGCAACAGGCCGAGCGGCGGGATGATGGCGAGCGCCAGCAGGTAGCACAGGTTGTGCAGCCGACGCCGGCCGGGCGAGGCGGTCGCAGGCTCTGGCAAAGCCGAAACATTGACCTCGCCGATCTTCTTGCCCGGCGAGCCGTCCCATTTCTCGTAACGGCCTACCACGGTCCCGGCGGCGAGCGAGGTCAGGTCGGCGAGTTCGCCGCCATCCTCGACGCGGGTGCCGTATTCGAGCACGCAAGACGAGCCGATATAGGCGTCAGCCCCGATATGGATTTCACCGACGATCAGCTCGTTGCCGACGACCACGACATTGGCGAAGTTGACCTTGCCGCCGATGCAGGCGCCGTCGCCGATAGTGATCAGATCGGCAATGCCGATATCGACCTCCGAAATGATGGCGTCCTTGCCGATCCTGGCGCCGAGTATGCGCAGGTAGATGCGCATCAGGGGCGAGGCCTGGAACCACTTGATGTGGGTCAGCGTCATCAGGCGCTGCACGACCCAGATGCGGAAGTGATACACGCCCCAGAGCGGGTAGCGGCCCGGCTTGGCGCGGCCGAGCACCAGCCATTTGGTGGCGAAGCACAGGGCGATGGTGCCGAAATTGATCAGCGCATACAGCGCCATCAGGTAGATGGCCTCCTTGAAGAAGCCGGCATTCTCGCCCGTCAGCAGCATGTAGCTGATGAACACGCCGAGCCATTGCATCGTCGCGATCGACAGGATGACCGGCAGCACCAGCAACTGGGCCAGGCCGCACAGGAAGCGCCGGTAGAACGGCGGCGGCGTGAAGGTGAGATCGACCGGGGCCGCCCCTCCCGCCATTTCGTGGCGCTGGTCGAGGGTCGCGGCGATGCCACGCAGGGTGCGCAGCTGGTAGATATCCTGCAGCGTCACCGCCGCGAGCGCGGGCGTCTCGCGCACCGCCGAGATGAACTGCGCCGCGATCAGCGAATGGCCGCCCATATCGGTGAAGAAGTCGGCCTCGAACGGCACGGCCTGGCCGGGGAAGACGCGCTGGGCGGCCGTGAGCAGCACGGCCTCGGTCTCGTTCGCCGGCTCTTCCTGCACGGCGGCATCGGCCATGGAGGTGAGTTCGCGCGCTTTCAGCGCCTTGCGATCGACCTTGCCCGAGGTCAGGCGCGGCAGTGCGCTGACGCTCTCGAAGCGCGTCGGCACCATATAGGCCGGCAGGCGCTGGCGCAGCGCGCCGCGCAGCGCGGCGGTATCGAGGGTCGCGCCCTCCTCCGCCACGAGGAAGGCGACGAGCTGGTCGATGCCGTGATCGTTGCGCACCACGACGGCGGCATGGGCGACCTGCGGCTCATCGGCGAGCTTGGCTTCGATCTCACCCAACTCGACGCGAAAACCGCGAATCTTGACCTGGTCGTCGATGCGGCCATGGAAGGCGATGCCGCCGGCCGCATCGAGGCTGACCGCGTCGCCCGACCGGTACAGCCTGGCATCGCCGGCCTCGGCGCCGAACGGGTTGGCGATGAATTTCTCCGCCGTCAGTTCGGGCCGTTTCAGGTAGCCTTGCGCGACGCCCGGCCCGCCGATCAGCAACTCGCCCTCGACGCCGGGCGGCAGCAGGTTGAGCGCCTCGTCCACCACGTAACAGGTGTAGTTCGGGATCGGCCCGCCAATGGTGACGGGCATGCCCGGCTTCAGTTCGGCCATGGTGGCGACGACCGTCGCCTCGGTCGGGCCGTAGCTGTTGTAGAGCCTGCGGCCGTCCCTGGCCCAGCGCGCGACGAGCGCCGGCGGGCAGGCCTCGCCGCCGAGGATGATCAGGCGCAGGCTCGGGATGTCGCGCGTCATCATGGCGAGCAGGGTCGGCACGGTGTCGATGACGGTGACGCCGGCCGCCGCCAGCACGTCCGGCAGCTTGTCGGCTTCCGCCATCACCTCGGGCGTGGCGACATGCAGCGTGGCGCCGACGAGATACGGCACCCAGATTTCCTCCATCGACAGGTCGAAGGCGACGGAGGCGCCCTGGAATACCACGTCATCGGCATTCATGCCGTAGAGCACGTTCGAGGAGCGCAGGTAGTGGCAGATATTGGCCTGCGTGATGACGATGCCCTTGGGCACGCCGGTCGAGCCGGAGGTGTAGATCAGGTAGGCCGGCGTCTGGGGGCCGGCGCCGGCGGCGCGCGCATCGACCGTAATCGTCGCGTCATCGCTGGCAAGCGTCGCCGAGGTCCACAGCGTCAGGCCGGAGCCGTCCGCCTTGGCGAGCCCGGCCTCGCCGGTCAACAGGCCCCTCGCCCCAGCATCGCCAAGGCAGACGGCGATGCGCTCGACCGGCGTATCGGCATCGAAGGGCAGCCAGGCGGCGCCGGTCAGGGTGATGGCGATCTGCGCGATCAGCAGTTCCGTGCCGCGCGGCAGCCACAGGCCGACGACCGTGCCGGGGCCGACGCCGCGCGAGACCAGCCCGCGCGCGATCGAAAGCGCCCGGCGCTCGACCGCGGCATAGCTCAGGCGCTCGGACCCGCAGACCATCGCGGTCGCATCGGGGCTGCGACGCACCGTCGCGGAGAAGATTTCGGCGAGCAGCTCGTCGCGGATCAGCTCCGGACGGCTTTCGCCGAGCAGCACCGCGCCCTTGACGTGCTCGAGGGCTTCCATCGGCTTCGGCCCGCAGGCCACGATCTTATTCATGTGTGTTGTCGCCAGTTCCGCCAATGGTGGCCCACGCTGGTCCTGCGCCATGCCCGGCGGATCGCCAACGGGCCGTACCTCCGCCGGCAGCCGAACCCCTCGCCCACGCAATGCTTTCCATAGCAAAAAGCCATGCCCGTTCAAGGCCGATCCGCGCCTGGTACCATGTGCTGAGGTCGCAGTTGCCCCATCGCATCGCGCAGATAGAACGCGCCGGTTGAACGGCCGATGAATGACGCGCCCGCCACGGCAGGGACGGCTGCACCCGCGAGGACGGTCGCATGCTCGTTTCGCAATGGCGGGAGCGCCCTCGCCTGTGTATATGGCCCTTTGTATATGTGGCTTTCAGGTCGCTATGCGCCCGCGCCTCGGGGACAACAGAGGCTGGATAAAGCTCTATCCGTATGTCGAAGCCTGCCAGCTACCCTCCCCTGACCCTGCCCGACGGCCGGCACATCGCCCTCGGCGACAGCCCGCTGATCATGGGCATCGTCAACGTGACGCCCGACTCGTTTTCGGATGGCGGCCTGTTCGCCGAAGCCAATGCTGCCATCGCGCAAGGCGAACGGCTGGCGGCGGAAGGGGCGGCGATCGTCGATGTCGGCGGGGAATCGACCAGGCCCGGCCATAGCCGCCTCGACGCAGGCCACGAACTCGCCCGCATCATGCCGGTGATCGGCCCGCTCGCCGGGCGCATCGCGGCGCCGATCTCGGTCGATACCTACAAGGCCGAGGTGGCCGACGCCGCGCTGAAGGCCGGCGCGCAGATCGTCAACGATGTCTGGGCGTGCCGGCGCGATCCGGCGATCGCCGGCGTCGCGGCACGCGCCGGCGCGCCGATGGTGCTGATGCATAATCGCGACACGATCGATGCCAGCCTCGACATGCTCGACGAGGTGCGCCGTTTCCTAGAAGCCTCGGCCGCGCTGGCGATGGCCGCCGGCGTGGCGCGCACGCAGATCGTCATCGATCCCGGCATCGGCTTCGGCAAGACGCCGGAGCAGAACCTGACGCTGATCCGCCGCCTCGACCGGCTCGTGGAACTCGGCTTCCCGGTGCTGCTCGGCGCCTCGCGCAAATCGACGCTCGGGCTGGTGACCGGCCGCAAGATCGCCGCCGAGCGCGTCGCGGCCAGCGTCGCTGCCCATCTCTATGGCGCCCTGCAGGGCGCCGCCATCATCAGGGTGCACGACGTGCCCCCGCATGTCGACGCGCTCAAGGTGTGGTCGGCGATTGGAGCCGCCCCGTGACGCGCCGCAGCATTATCCTGATCGAACGCCTTGAAATCTATGGCTATCACGGCCTGTTCGGCGGCGAGAAAAACCTCGGCCAGCGCTTCACGCTCGACCTCGCGCTCACCGTCGATCTCAGCGCCGCCTCGGTGAGCGACGCGCTCGAGGACACCGTCGATTACGCCGCCGTGGTGGCGGTTGCGAGCAGGACCTTCAGCGAAACGCGCCACAACCTGCTCGAGGCGGCGGCGCGCGGCGTGGCGCAGGCGATCTTCGCCGCCTTCCCGCCGGTCGAATCCTTGAGCCTGACGCTGCGCAAGCTGTCGCCGCCGATCCCGGCCAATCTGCGCGCCGTCGGCGTCTCGCTGGATTTCCGCCGCAATGGTTGAGGCGGCGCTCGGATTCGGCGGCAATCTCGGCGATCCGGTGGCGCGTTTCGGCGCGGCCCTGCAGGCGCTCGCCCGGCATCCGCGCATCACCGTGGCGACGCGCTCCTCGGTCTATGCCACGCAACCCTGGGGCAATACCGAGCAGCCCGAATTCGCCAATATGGCAGCGATCGTGCGCACCACCATGCCGGCGGCCGAGTTGCTGTCATTCTGCCTGCTGATCGAGACCGAGGCCGGGCGCAAGCGGCTGGAACAATGGGGGCCGCGCACGCTCGATATCGACATCCTGACCTATGGCGAGGCCAGCATCGCCGTGCCCGGCCTGAGCGTGCCGCATCCCCATCTCACCGAGCGCGCCTTCGTGCTGGTGCCGCTCGCCGAGATCGCGCCGCAACTGCGCGTCGGCGGCCGCACCATCGCGGCGCTGCGCGACGCGATCGACACGCGCGGCGTGCGCCGCGACGTCTTCGCGACCGCCCGCCTCGCCACGCTGTTCGTGCCGTAACCGCCGGCACGCGTCACCGAAAGGAGAGGCGCTAGAACGCGCCCCACCCGTCGCCGGCATGGCCGTTGGCGACCTTTTTGCGCGGCTGCTGCTGCTGCGCCCGCACGACATGGAGCGCGGCGGTCTGTCTTGGCGCGGGTGCGGCCTCCGGCTCGGCGGCCGCCTGACCGGTGCGGAACGAGGCGACAAGCGCGTGCAACTGCCCGATGCGGTCGCTCAGCGCATGCGCCGAGGCGGCGCTTTGCTCGGACAGCGCCGCATTCTGCTGCGTGATGCCGTCGAGCGTCGCCACGGCCTGGCTCATTTCCTCGACGCCATTGGCCTGCTCATGCGCGGCGGTCGACATGTCGGAAATCGTGGTCGCGACCTTCTCCGAGGCCGCGAGGATATGGCCGAGCTGGTCGCCGGCCTCGCGCACCAGCCGCACGCCCTCGCCGACCTCGACGCGCGACGAGGCGATCAGCCCCGAAATATCCTTGGCGGCATCGCCTGAACGCTGCGCCAGGATGCGGACCTCGCCGGCCACGACGGCGAAGCCATTGCCGGCCTCGCCCGCCCGCGCCGCTTCGACCGCCGCATTGAGCGCAAGCAGGTTGGTCTGGAAGGCGATGTCGTTGATGACGCCGGTAATGTCGGCAATGCGGGTCGAGGCCGCCTCGATACGCGCCATGGCCTCGATGGCGGCGTTGGCGATGCCGCCGCCTTTCTCGGCGGCCTGCATCGCCTCGGATGCGGTCTGCGACACCTGGCGCGAGCTGACCGCCGAAGCCTTGACGGAAGCGGCGAGCTGCTCGGTCGTCGCCGCCGTCTCCTCGAGCGAGGAGGCCTGCTGCTCGGTGCGCTGCGACAGGTCGTCGGCGCCGGCATTGATTTCGCGCGCGGCGGTGGCGGCATCGGCGGCGGTCGTCTGGATGGTCAGCACGGTCGAGGACAATTTGCCGACCGTCTCGTTGATCGCGGTCTTCAGCTCGCCGAAGCGGCCGCGATAGCTGGTCGAGATCGTCTGCGTGAGGTTGCCCTCGGCGATCTCGCGCAGCACACCGGCGAATTCGGTCGTGGCGGAATCGACCACCGCGTTGATCTCGTTGATGCCGGCGACGAGTTCCCGCATCTGCTCGTCGGTGTCGTCGATCTGCAGGCGGGCGGAGAAATCGCCGGCCGCGGCCGCCGCAACCACCGCACCGACGCTGTCGACCACGGCGGTCATCGATTCCGCCTGGCGCAGTCGGCGCTCGGCATGGGCGCGCTCCTCGGCCTGCAATTCGGCGACCTTCTCGATGCTCTCGCGCAGCACGGCGACGGTTCGCGCCATGGCGCCGACCTCGTCCTTCAGGCCGGTATACGGCACCTCGACCGCGGTATCGCCGTCCTTGATCGCGCCCATCACCCCGGCCAGCGCGGTCAGCGGCCGGGCAATCGAGCGGCGCGCGAACAACAACGCGCACACAAAGGCGATGAGCAGCGTCGTGATCACCACCAGCGGCAGCAGCCATTGCACGAGATAGGCCTGCGCATCCGATTGCGCGGCCAGCACCTTGCTTTGCTGCTCGTTCTGGCGCGCGAACTGCACCAGCTGGCTGTTCAACGCCTTGCGGTTGGCGCGGTTGCCATCATTGTTGCCCTGCGCGTTGGCGGCCTCCGTGGAGACCTCGCGGGCAAGGCGAATGGTCTCGGAGCGGAACTTGATGAACTCGCCGATGGTGCGCTGGATGTCCTTGGCGGCGGCGCGCTCATGCGCGGGCACCTCTGCGACGAGGCTTTCGGCCAATTGGGCAAGGCGCGGGAAACGCGCCTCGTTGCCCTTGGCGAAAGGCTCGGCGTCCTTGGCCGTCTTCGACATGTAGATGCCGCGCGAATCCATCACCACGGCGACGACTTCGCCGTTGATGCGCTCGGTCAGCAAGGCGATCTGCTTCTGAAGTGACGATTGCGCGTCGAGACTGCTGGTGCGCTCGAGAGCGTAGAGCGACAGCGCGACCGTGATGATCGAGCCGGCTGCGACGATCGCAAGCATGGCAACAATTTTCGTGAGTACCGATCGAAACTTCATCTGCCGCTCCGCTGCGCCGGCGCGGACCATTGCTCGCGCCACCCGGCATTTCCGGGCGCGCGCTTATAGGCGAATACAGGGCTAAGAACCGGTTAACGGTCAGGAATGCTTTGTAAATTCCTGACCGCTGCAACAAGCCTCAGGCGCGCGCACGCTCCATCGCCACCTCTTCCCGCAGGCTGTCGAGGTCGCGATAGATCGAGGCGACGGCGAGGACGCGGCCGTCGCGCTTGTATTTCAGCACGCAGTCGCGGGCCATGACATCGCCGGTGACGGCGATCTCGTCCCAGCCTTCGGCATGGCCGACATAGTTGATCGGCACGTCGTAATGCTGGCTCCAGAAGAACGGCACCGTCTCGAATTTCTGCTTCCTGCCCAGCATGTTGAGCGCTGCGACCTGGCCCTGGCGCGTGGCCACGACCCAATGCTCGACGCGGATCGCCGCGCCGGAATGGGGATCGGGCCAGCGCGCGATATCGCCGGCGGCATAAATACCGGGCGCGCTGGTTTCGAGGAAGGCATCGACCACGACCCCCTTTTCAAGCGCGAGGCCGGCCTGTTCGGCGAGCGCCAGACGTGGCCTCACGCCGATGCCGGCCACGACGAGATCGGCGTCAAGCACGGCGCCGCTCCCGAGGCGGACCTTGTTGGCTTCGATCGCCACCACCGTATCCTCGAGGTGGAACACCACGCCGTGCTCCTCATGCAGCGCGCGCACGAAATCGCCCATCTCGGACCCGAGCACGCGCTCCATCGGCCGCTTGTCGGGGGCCACGACATGGACCTCGATGTCGCGCGCCCGCAGCGAGGCCGCGACCTCGAGGCCGATGAAGCTCGCGCCGATCACCACGACGCGGCGCGCGCCCTCGGCCTGCCCGATGATGGCGCGGCAATCGGCAAAGGAGCGCAGCGTATGGACATGGGGCAGTTCGGCGCCGGGGATGGTCAGGCGCACCGGCTCGGCGCCGGTCGCCAGCAGCAAGCGGTCATAACGGAAGGTCTCACCGGCCGCCGTCACGACTTGGCGCGCGATCTTGTCGAGCGTGACGACCTCGGTGCCGAGGCGCAGGTCGATGCCGGCCTCGGCGTAAAAATCGTCCGGTTGCAGCGGCATCCAGTCCTCGGGCGCGCTGCCGGCGAGATAATCCTTCGACAGGTTCGGCCGGTCGACCGGGGCGTCCGTCTCGGCGCTCAGCATGGTGATGCTGCCGGCAAAGCCGTGGCGGTGCAGCATCTCGGCCGCGGCGAAGCCGGCCGCGCCGCCGCCGACGATGACGATGCGCTCCGGCGCATCGGCCGGCGCCTGACGGGCGGGGGCGGCATCGCGCTTGGCCGTCACGAAAATACGGCCGTCGCGCTGCTCGGTCTGCCAGCACGAGAGCGGGCTGAAGGCCGGCGCGTGGGTCGCCTCGCCGGTGCGCAGGTCGAAACAGGCATGGTGCCACGGGCAGCGGATGCCGCCGCCCTCGACCAGCCCGTCGACGAGCGGGCCGTGATAGTGGCTGCACAGCGCGTCGATGGCGAAGATCTCCCCGCCCGAACACACGACCAGCACATCCTCGTCGCCGACATGGCCGACGAGCTTGCCGCCGGCAAGCTCGGTAAAGGCGACACCCTTGGTCAGGTCCGGCCCGCTCGGTCGCGGCTGCTCCTCAATGGGTTGATCCTGTGCGGGTTGATCCTGCGTCATGAAAACCTCCTCGACAGGCGGCGCGCCAACGCCGCCCCGTCATGCTGCGCCGAAGCGCGCGCGACCGATAGAGGTTAGAGTCATGATAATATGAATTGGTTCCCGGCAAATGCCGGTGGGGAGTGTGGCAAGGGCGCCGATGGTGCGCCAGCTCCCTCATCCGTCTGCTGCGCAGACACCTTCTCCCGCAAGCGGGAGAAGGGGAAAATGGCCTAGAACCAGTCCGCCTGGCCGTCAGCGAAGCGCAGCACCTTGCCCTGCCAGATGTCGCGGATCGGCGCCTCTTCGAGGGAATCGCCGGCGAGCAGCACCATCAGCGCGCGCGCGGTGCCGCCATGGGCGACCATCACGGTATCGCGGTCGAGTTCGTCGACGACCGGCCGCATGCGCTCGATCAGCATGGCGTAGCTCTCGCCATCCGGCGGCACCATGTGCCACTTGTCCTTCTCGCGCGCGGCGGCGGCGAGCGGCTCGGCGCGGCGCACCTGTTTCCAGGTCAACCCTTCCCAGACCCCGAAGGTCAGTTCCTTCAGGCGGGCGTCGAGGGCGTAATCCTCCACCGGCAGGCCGAGCGTGCGGCGCAGGATGTCCATGGTCTCGCGGGTGCGCGACAGCGGGCTCGCGACGTAGCGCAACTCGCGATAGGGCGCGCCGAGATCACGCAGCCGGCCGGCCGCCTCGGCGGCCTGCGCGCGGCCCAACTGGTTCAGCGGAATGTCGCGCTGGCCCTGCAGGCGGCCATCGGCGTTCCAGGCGGTCTCGCCGTGACGGACAAAATACAGCGTCGGCGTCATGGCGCGCAGACCACCTCCGGATGCAGCAAAGTGAGGCTCAGGGCTTTTCGAGGCTGAGATCGGGCGCCTCGGGGTTCTTCATGCCGACGACATGATAACCGGAATCGACATGATGAATCTCGCCGGTCACGCCGCGCGACAGATCCGAGAGCAGATACAGCGCCGAGTTGCCGACCTCCTCCGTCGACACGGTGCGGCGCAGCGGCGCGTTATACTCGTTCCACTTCAGGATGTAGCGGAAGTCGCCGATGCCGCTGGCGGCCAGCGTCTTGATCGGGCCGGCCGAGATGGCGTTGACGCGGATGTTCTGCGGCCCGAGATCGGCGGCGAGATAGCGCACGCTCGCCTCGAGCGCCGCCTTGCTGACGCCCATGACGTTGTAATGCGGCATCCATTTCTCGGCGCCGTAATAGGTCAGCGTCACCATGGCGCCGCCATTGGTCATCAGCTTCTCGGCGCGCTGCGCCACCGCCGTGAAGGAATAGCACGAGATCAGCAGGGACTTGGTGAAGTTGTCCTCGCTGGTATCGACATAGCGGCCGGTCAGCTCATCCTTGTCGGCGAAGGCGATGCAATGCACGAGGAAATCGAGCCCGCCCCAGAGCCGCTTCGTCTCGGCGAAGACCGCATCGATGCTGGCCCCGTCCGTGACATCGCAATGGCCGACGACATGCGCGTTCAATTCAGCCGCCAGCGGCTCGACCCGCTTCTTGAGCGCATCGCCCTGATAGGTGAAGGCAAGCTCGGCGCCAGCGCCTGCGAGCGCCCTGGCGATGCCCCAGGCAATCGAGCGGTTGTTGGCGACGCCCATCACAAGCCCGCGCTTGCCAGCCATCAGCCCGTTCATCTCGGCCATCCATGTTCTCCGCGCCCAAATCCGTTCGGCGCGGCGATAGGTAGCCGAACAAAACGCCAAGGGGAAGCAGCTAGAACGGATGCAAAAAGCGACGCAACGGTTATTCGCTTAATTCTGCTGGGTGAAAGCCGCCGGTTCAGCCGAACTCCGGCCCGCGCGGCTTGTAGGAGCCCGCTTCCCGCAGCGATTCGGCGAACGCGCGCAGGCGCGAATCGGTCTCGGGCAGCCTGATGCGCAGCGTCACCAGCAGGTCGCCATGCTCCTTGCCGGCGGTGAGGCCCTTGCCGCGCAGGCGCAGCACGCGCCCGTCATTGGCGCCGGCCGGTATCGTCAGCTCGACCGCGCCGGTCAGCGTCGGCACGCGCACGCTGGCGCCGAGCACCGCCTCATCCACCGTCAGCGGCAGATCGAGATACAGGTTGCGCCCCTCGCGCCGGAACAGCGCGTGCGGGGCGATCCTGACGCTGACCATGGCATCGCCGGCGACGCCGCCGAGCGAGGGCTGGCCCTGCCCGCGCAGGCGCAGCTTCTTCCCGTCAAGCGCGCTTTCGGGAATGGCGACCTCGACGGTGCGCCCGCCCGGCAGCGGCACGCGCAACGGCCGGCCATTGGCGATGTCCTCCAGCGTGGCGCTGGCCGTAATCTCGATATCGGCGCCCTTCTCCTCGCGCCGCCCCCCGCGCATGCGCGAGCCTCCGGCGCCGCCGCCGAAGGCCTGCGACAGAATATCGGCGAAATCCGCGCCTTCGAACGGGCCGCCGCTCGAACGCTGGTAAGGGCCACGCGGGCCATGGCCGAACTCGAAGGATTCGAACGGGTCCGCGCCGGCCCCGGCATGAGGGCGGCGGCCGCCGCCAAAGCCGAAACCATTGGCGTTCTGGAAGCGCGGCTTGCCCTCGGCGTCGATTTCGCCACGGTCGAACGCCTTGCGCTTCTCGGCGTCGCCCAGCACCTCATAGGCCGTGTTGAGCTCGGCGAAGCGATCCTTGGCCTTGGGATCGTCGCGATTGCGGTCGGGATGATGGCGCTTGGCGAGCCGGCGATAGGCTTTCTTGATGTCGGCTTCCGCGGCCGAAGGCTGCACGCCGAGGATGTCGTAAGGATTGCGCATGCCGCTAAAGTGGCCCCTGGCTCTCGCAGTTGCAATATGCGCGAACGGCGCTCAGCTCGACTTCGAGAAGGGTTTCACATCCTTGATCGCCCAGTCGCCCGGGCCGACGCGGCAGGCCGAGCCCTGCAGCGTCGCCGGTTGCAGCTTGCCGGAAAGATCGGCGAGGAAGGCGCGGCAGATATCGTCCTTGACCACGAATGGCGCACCGACCGGCGTGAAGGCGCCCTTGGCGCCGCTATCGGGGTTGTCCCAGTTGACGGTCTTGCCGTCGCCCTGGATGTCGAGCGCCACGGCGAGCGCCGCCTTGGCGCGGCGCCAGTCCTCGCTGACGAGCGCGGGCGAAAGCGGCGAAACCTCGCGCGGCTTGATCGACCCGGTGGTGAGATCGCCGTCATCGGGCAGCAGCGAGCCGAGTTGCCAGCTCCAGGAACAGCCGCCAAGCGGCGCCGTCGCGAGCGCGAGCACGAGCAGCGCAGCCATCCGCCGCACGGGGCAGTTCCAGACGAGCCGCGATTGTCCTATATGCTTGCTGCGAGATGCGTCCCGCCGTGTCACGGAAATTCCTCTGGGCCTGAATTCATTACAATTGAAACGGACAAGCGTTAATGGCTGGTGACTTTACGGAGCAAAGCGACCCTTTTGGTTTATTCGCTAGCTGGCTCGAGGAGGCGAAAGCCTCCGAACCCAATGATCCCAACGCCATGGCACTCGCCACCGTCGATGCCGACGGGCTGCCCGACGTGCGCATGGTGCTGCTGAAGGGCCATGACGAGCACGGCTTCGTTTTCTACACCAACGCCGAGAGCCAGAAGGGCACGGAGCTGGCCGGCAACCCGAAGGCTGCGATCGTGCTGCACTGGAAGAGCCTGCGCCGCCAGGTGCGCGTGCGCGGCCCTGTCAGCGAGGTCAGCGCCGAGGAGGCCGACGCCTATTTCAACTCGCGGGCGCGCGACAGCCGCATCGGCGCCTGGGCGAGCCAGCAGTCCCGGCCGCTCGAAAGCCGCTTCGCGCTCGAGAAGGCGGTGGCGAAATATGCCGCCAAATACGCCATCGGCACCGTGCCGCGCCCGCCCTACTGGCGCGGCTACCGCATCGCGCCGGTCTATATCGAGTTCTGGCACGACCGGCCGTTCCGCCTGCATGACCGGGTGATCTTCAAGCGCTCAGGCCCCGAGGGCGATTGGACCAGGGAAAGGTTCTACCCATGAGCGAGCCGCCGCGCCGCCGCACCATGCTGCTGACGGGCGCCTCGCGCGGCATCGGCCATGCCACGGTGAAGCGCTTCGCCTCGGCCGGCTGGCGCATCATCGCCTGCTCGCGCCAGCCCGTGCCGGAAGTGTGCCCGTGGGGCGACCGCGAGGACCACGTCCAGGTCGATCTCGGCGACCCGGAGGATACGCTCAGGGCGATCGAGGTGATCCGCGAGCGCCTGCCCGACGGCAAGCTCGACGCGCTCGTCAACAATGCCGGCATTTCGCCCAAGGGCGAGGCCGGCAAGCGGCTCGGCGCCATCGAAACCTCGGTCGGCGACTGGCAGCAGGTGTTCCAGGTCAATTTCTTCGCGCCGATCATGCTGGCGCGCGGGCTGATCGAGGAGTTGAAAGCGGCGCGCGGCGCGGTGGTCAACGTCACCTCGATCGCCGGCAGCCGCGTGCATCCGTTCGCGGGCGCGGCCTACGCCACCTCCAAGGCGGCGCTCGCGGCGCTGACGCGCGAGATGGCGGCCGATTTCGGCCCCGAGGGCGTGCGCGTCAACGCGATCTCGCCCGGAGAGATCGACACGGCGATCCTGTCGCCGGGCACCGACAAGATCGTCGGCACGCTGCCGATGCGCCGGCTCGGCACGCCGGACGAGGTCGCCAAGGCGGTGTATTTCCTGGTGACGGAAGCCTCGAGCTACGTCACCGGCGCCGAACTGCATATCAATGGCGGCCAGCACGTGTGAGGCGGGTCAAGCCCGGACAAGACGGTCGCGGGTTCCTCGACGTTTTGTCCCGGCCTCGAGCCGGGACCCATAGCGCCTTTCAAAAGCGGGATGGGCCGGTCAAGCCGGCCCATGACGGCGGAGGAGACAGCGCGAACGCCTCAACCGTCATCGGCGGGCTTGTCCC